>Ga0137306_100636_pt1 | contig 45198 bp, 24 predicted proteins | sample Inofroosms_March_FD_97187 | JGI IMG/M metagenome (GOLD analysis project Ga0137306, IMG submission 97187) | Mouse cecal microbial communities from Vienna, Austria - N-Acetylneuraminic and N-Acetylglucosamine D2O microcosms_March | ecosystem: Host-associated > Mammals > Digestive system > Large...
AGATTGCTAAAGATATTGAAAAAGATTTTGCAATCAGCCTTGAGGTTTCCAATACTCCAAACGGGACTAAGGGATTCATACCGAAACCTCTCAGATGGGTAGTCGAGAGAACTTTCTCATGGCTTGATTGGTTCCGTCGCCTTTCACGCAATTATGAAGAATCAACAGAGGTCGCTGAAGAAATGATTGATTTGGCTGCCATAAAAATTTTATTGAATCAAATTTAAACAGTTTCTTAAAAATTAGTTGATATTATGAAACTCGCCAGTAACCCATGGTTTGCTGCGGTACTTTTTGATTTTGTCCGGCGTTTTTTGCTTTCATCCTCAGTTGTGTAGCTCGCTACACGCCCTCGTCTTCAAGCAAAAACCACTCGAACAAATCTCAAAAATCACTCGCAGCTAATTTTTGCGAGTTACTTATGTGGGCAAAAGATGTGATAAAGGATGCGGTGTGAGGGATCATTCGTTGTCGGTCGAGAGCATCGCCAGCAGCTTGCGGCGCGATTTCACCCTGATCTCGTGCTGGTCATACTCTATGATGCCGCGTTCGCGCATCGACTCCAGAGTGGAGATAAACGATGTGCGCTGCACTCCGAACAGCGAGTAGAGGTCGCGCTGGCGTCCGATGAGCTTCACGTCGGTGCCGCCGCGCTGTGTCAGCGCTATGATCCAGAAGGCTATGCGCTCCTCAAGCGATCCCGCAGCCACGGCGAGAACGCCGTCGATAGCTTTCTGGGCGTTGACCGACAGTGTGTTGAGGAAGTTGAACAGAAACACCTTGTCGGCGTTGAGTATATCCACATAGTCGTTCTTCGAGATCTGCATGATTCCGGCAGGCTCCATGGCCACCACTTCGGCCGGATACGTGGTGTTGCGGCCGAAAAGAAATTCGGGAGCTATCACGTTGGGAGCCTCCAGAGTCTGCGACACCTGAAACCGTCCGTTGGAGCTTGTCACAGTGGATCTGACCGAGCCTGATATCACGAATTTGATATGGGTGCATGGCTCGCCGCGCTCTATCACTCTCTCTCCTTCGAGATACTTTAGGAAATGGAAGGGAGCGCGTCCCACCACCTCGCTGATGCGTTCACGGCTCACTCCGTTGAAGAGCGGCAGTCCCATCAGGATTTCATACATGCTGTCCATATCGTTGTGTCTTTGATAGATTAACACGCTGATTTTGATTAAAGTTCCCTCAGGCAGGCTATGTCTTTGCAGTCGGCGGTCATGTCCACGCCCGTGGGCACGACTGTCACGTAGCCCCGGCCGAGCCAGTAGTTGTCGGTCGTGGAGTCGTCGGGATCGCGGTCCACGTATTCGCCGGTGAGCCGGTAGGCGGTGCGCCCGTCGGGAGCGGTTGTCTGCGAGTATTCGCCGATCCAGTGTCCCATGGATGCCCTGACGAGCTTTATCCCATTGGGTTTGCATCGGGCGGGGATGTTGACGTTCAGGCAGATGCCCGACGGCAGACCCGATGCGGCCACTCCGCGGGCTATCTCGTCGACATAGCGGCCACACTCGCTGAAGTCGGCGTCGGCGTGATGGTCGAGCAGCGAGAATCCCACCGACGGGATGCCGAGCGTGCACCCTTCGATCACGGCGCCCATTGTGCCGGAGTACAGCACCGAGTTGCCCGAGTTTGAGCCGTGGTTGATGCCCGACAGTATCAGGTCGGGACGGCGCTCTCTGAAGAGGGCGTGCATCGCGAGCTTCACGCAGTCCACCGGTGTGCCGTTGACCGACCACACCTGAGCGCCCTCTTCGTCGGCCCGGCGGGTAAGATACAATTCGCTGTTCACCGTTATGGCCGACGATTGACCCGATCGGGGGCCGTCGGGAGCCACCGTCACCACATCGGCCCAGCGGCCGACGCATTTGGCCAGATACCTGATGCCTGCGGCCTCGAAGCCGTCGTCGTTGGTTATGAGTATGAGTGTGCGCTGATCCATCTTTTTTCGGTTAGTGATGACAAAGTTACAAAATATCCGCCGATTTTGTTTAATTTTGTCGCGCCGCAGAGTGCTCGCTGCGGTTAAATTGGATTAATTGGAATGTGATAAGTGATTCGCGGCAAGCCACGGGTTACTGATGAGCTTAATAATGTCAACTGATTTTACGAGTTACTTAAGATTTACAATATGATACAGCGTGTTCAATCTCTCTGGCTTCTTGCTGCCGTGGCCGTCATGGCGGTGTTCTGTATTCTCCCCTTCGGCTCTGTGGCCGGAAAGGCTATTGAAGTGGCTTCCGACATATTTGTGCTCGTGCCGGCGCTCGTTTCGGCGCTGCTCTGCCTCGTGGCGATATTCCTCTACCGCAGCCACGGGCGTCAGAAGGCTGTGATAGTCGCTTCGATGGCGTTCGCGATCATATCTGAGGCGTTTGCGCTTGTAGGGGTGCTCGTTGCCGACGGAGCCGGCTTCTCCTCTCTCTCATGGACTCTGCTGCTCCCTCCGGCGGCTGTCGTGGCTCAGATTGCAGCGTGGCGCGGTGTGAATGCCGACCAGCGGCTGCTCCGTTCCTACGATCGTCTGCGCTGATCCGTCCCACCCTTAGAGATTGTCTGAATTTATATAATACGGATTTTGAGACAATCTCTTACATTGACCGGAGTATGTCGAGCGACTTCACCCCCTCCAGACGGGTGTGGTGGAGAGAGTAGAACTGCATTATACGGTCGAGCACGGCGTTGCGTGCCGCGCGGTCGAAACTGTATAGATGCATGTTGGCATACGTCATCCGGCAAAGAGCCGCAGCCACCCGCGCCTCGTCGCTGCCTATCCACCGGTTGTGGAGCGGGGCGCTGAGACGCCAGATGCCGTCGGCCATGTCAAACACCATGCCGCTCCTGTAGGCTCCCGCGTCGGGCTCTATCCCCAGACACACGGCCAGACCCCTCAGAAAAGCTATGTGATAGTTGGAAGTGCGCTCGCGGGGCAGCTCGTCGAGCACCGCCACCGACTGCGCCACGAAGTCAAACGTCTGTGCGTCAGGCTGGCTGCTGCGAAGCACTATCCCCAGCACCTCCGCCAGAAACATCGCCACAGTCTGCTTTACCGGCGACGAAATCACCCCGTGCATAGGCCGCAGAGGCCTGACTGACATTATGCGGCTCACATCGCGCCCCGGCACGATGTCGGCCACGCACTCCACCACCGACATGGGCTGCAGCAAAGCCCTGCGACGGCTCGCCTCGCGCCCTTTGCCGCCGCGCACGAGCAGCGACATGAACCCGCGGCTGCGCGTGTAGGCCGAGAGTATCGAGCGGTCGTCGGCGTAGGCCACTGTCCTCAATGCTATCATATGTAAGGTTTCCTGCATGGTCGTCGTGGAGCGGGGTAGTTCAGTGTCGGTCGTTGCAGTCCACTAATCCGAGCGACTCAAGTATGTAGCGGGCCACAGATTCCTCGCTGTTTGGCCCTATCACCGTGTCGGCGCGTTCTATCACCTCCGGCATGGCGTTGGCCACGGCCACAGCCTCGTCGGCCACCTCCATCATCGGCAGGTCGTTGAGATTGTCGCCGAACACCGTCACCCACTCCGCGCCGGTGCGTTCGGCCATCGCCCTCACCGCTGCGGCCTTCGACACTCCCTGTGCGAACACCTCCAGCACTCCCTGGCGCGGATCATAATTGTCGGGATAGGCTTGCACGGTCAGACCGATGGAGAGACGCATCGTTTCGCCAAGCTTCATCACATCCTCCACCGGACCCATGGCCAGCAGCAGCATCGTGGAGTCGAAACTCGATGTCGGAGCCATCTCGCTGTGGAAGTGAAACTGCTTGAGCAACAGCTGCGACCGGTCACGGATAAACCGTTGCTCCAGCGGCGAGATGTCGCCCACATGGTGCACGTGGAGCATACCGTCGTCGGTCAGATTATACACAAACGGACTCAATCCCGCGCTCAGGCACAGCCTGTAGGCCTCCCCGGCCAGATCCGGGGCTATCGGATGCGGATCGGCATAGCAGCGGTGCGGGCGGTCCCACAGCGCGGCGCCGGTCATCACTATCAGCGGCAGGCGCGTGAAAGTGTGTGCGAGTATGCGGTCCACCGTCGCCGGAGTCCGCGCGGTGGCCACGGTGATGAGAGCGCCCATGTGCGACAGGTCGGAGATCACCCTCGCGGTCATCGGAGGCACACGCCCCTCATTGTCCAGAAGCGTACCGTCGAGGTCGGTGACAAACAGATGTCGTCGCGCGGCCTCGCATAGCATGTCAGAATGCGTTACATCGTCCATTGTCAGATATATTGCAGATATTGCGGATATAGTGTTGTAGATGTAGCAGATATGTTTTGCAAATGTTGCAGATATTGGGCCGTGACTGATCGTTGGCGGCATGAATCCCACATATCCGCCCTATGCACCCGCAAAATTAGCCATTTTCTCCAATATATCCAACCCCACCAAGGCGATGCTCACCCACCTCCCCCCCTCTCCTCCTGCGCTGCCCCCTCGGTGCGGCCTCGTACCCTCCGGGACTCGCCGCGCGTGGTGTGCGGACTCTCCTTTCCGGGGTCTCCGCCTCGCTCGGCCACCGCTCCGCTCCGCGTCCGGCGTCCTCCCTCCGCTCCGAACCCCGGTTACTGACTGCCCGCACGCTCCGCGGCTCCGTCCCTCCCCGCCTTCACGATCGCCTCCCTCCACTCCGCCGTCAGGGGGGGAGTGGTCGTAGACCACCGACCTTTGTAAGCCCCGCCATGACGCCCATAGGGCGGCTTGGTGGGGTGTGAGTCATGCCGCATACGGATCTTCGTAGATGAGCCGCAGGGACAGGCTGCCCCATCCCCCCGCTTATCCCCTTGCGTCCTCTCTACTCCCTGCCGGATGGTGTCGACGTCCTCGGCACCCCTTGCGCGCCCTTGCCCCTCTCCCTGCCGGATGGCGTTTCCGCCCTCGGAGCCGCGGAGCGTGCGGGCAGACAGAATCCCCGGTTCGGAGCGGGCGACACCCCGCGTCAGCGGAGGTGGCGACCTGCGTAGACCGGGGTAAGTCCCGCACCCTACATTCGGCCGAGCCGCGGAGCGTGCGAGATCAGCCGCCCCGCGCCAGCCCAGGCTTCACAGATTATGTTAAAACAATTATGCTATTAGGATAATTCAACTCAAATTATTATCTTTGCAATAAAATCAAAGCCTTATATGACATATCCTCTCAATCCCTTTATAGTCGCCGGTCGGATAGAGCCGGAATACTTCTGCGACCGTCGGACGGAGGCACGGCGGCTCGTCAAGTCTGTCACCAATGGCAACAATATCGTCCTGATCTCACCGCGCCGCATGGGCAAGACCGGACTCATACAGTATTGTTACGACCAGCCCGAGATCAGCAACGCCTACTACACCTTCTTTGTCGATATTCTCCACACTTCGAGTCTGCGCGAGTTCACATATATGCTCGGGCGCGAGATATTCCGCACGCTGCTGCCATTCGGACGTAGGATTGTAGCCCGTTTTGTCAGTACCATTCGTTCGATCAGCGGCAAATTCGGCTTCGACCCTATGACGGGCATCCCCACGTTCAACCTCGAACTGGGCGACATCGAACGTCCGGAATACACCCTCGAAGAGATATTCTTATACCTTGCCGAAGCCGACCGTCCCTGCATCGTGGCGATCGATGAGTTTCAGCAGGTGGCGCGCTATCCCGAAAAAAACATTGAGGCATTGCTCCGCTCCCACATCCAGAGGCTGCGCAACTGCCACTTCATTTTTGCCGGGAGCGAACGCCACATGATGCAGGAAATGTTTACATCCTCAGCGCGTCCGTTCTACCATAGCGCCGACTTGCTCGAACTAAAGGCCATTCCGCCGTCGGTCTACGTGCCGTTTGTCGTTGGCCATTTCGAAAAACGACATCGCGCGATCGATCCGGCCGATGTCGAGCGCGTCTATGAGATGTTTCAGGGGCATACATATTATATCCAGAAAGCCTTCAACGAGGCTTTTTCTGACACACCCGAAGGATCGCGCTGTTCGATCGATATCATCCGTCGGTCCATCGACACTATCGTGGAGTCAAACGACACCATTTTCCGCGAGATACTGTCGAACATCCCCGAGAAGCAGAAACAGCTGCTATATGCCATTGCGCGTGACGGCGAAGCCAAAGCCATCACATCTGCCGCATTCATCCGCCGCCACCGCCTCTCGTCGGCCAGCTCGGTGCAGTCGGCTCTGCTGCGCCTTGTCGACAAAGACATCGTCAGCTGTTGCGCCGATTCGTGGACTATCAACGATCGCCTTTTCGCCTTTTGGCTACGCCGCCTCTATGGCGCCCCCACCCACCCCCTCGCCCCCCTCTGATCTCTCACTCTCTCCTCCCCGCCGGATGGTGTTGACGCCCTCGGAGCCCCGGAGGGGGCGGGCAGACAGCATCCCCGGTTCGGAGCGGCACGCTACCGCCTGCCAAGCGTCAGCGGGGCAGGGGAGCGTGACGCGCCAGCCCAGGGGAAAAACGCAGAGGGCGCTGTGCCCATCGGCACAGCGCCCTCCGTCTATAGGATGATCGTTCAGATTCTCACCTTCACGGCCTTGCCGTCGGGGGTGCGCACGATGTAGATACCGCTTGCAAGACCGGTCGGCCGCACGCGGCGTCCGGCGATGTCATACACCTCCGAACCCGCCGGAGCCACGATGTCGTTGCCCTCGGCGCGCACCGACTCCTGACGGTCGGCGTCCACGTCCTCGATGCCGGTCACCACAGGCACCACCCACACGTTGGTCTCGTAGGTCTGGCTTGCCGGACGGCCGCCTATCACCATCACCGCGATGATCACGCCGCTCTCCTTCATCACCACCGGACCGTCATATCTGACGCCCTCGCCGGGGAGCTTCTTGCCAGCCTCGGTAGTGTAGTAGATAGTACCGCCGGCCACCGGAGTCACAGCCTCGATCGTCACCTTCACGAAGCCCTCTTCGGTCACCTCCTGGCTGAACTGCAGGATGTTGCCCGTAGTCTCGATGTCGTCGGGAGTAGCCTCCTTCACCATCACCAGCATACGGCTGACAGGGCCGCGGCCCATGCCCGGAGCCTTGGCGCACGCATATAGCATCGTCTCCTCCTCGAATGTCAGCTTCTGGCCGGCGGTGTAGCGCTTGTCGCAGCCGGCGGTGCCGGTGGAATACCATATCTCCGATCCGGCGGCAGCGGTGATGGTCACAGTGGTCATGCCCGGCTCGGCGTTGACGCTGAACTCCACGTCGCCGCTCATCGTCGCCGGAGTGAGTATCACGTGAGTGTGGTCGCTCTCGGCCATGCCCTCGGCCTGCGACTTGGCGTGGATCTTCTCCTGGCCGGTGATTATGAACGGACGCTGATACGTGTACCACGTAGCCTTGCTCTCGTCCGTCTCCTCGCTTTCGAGCCAGTAGTAGATCGTGGCGTTGTGGCCGGTGGTGGAGAGGCTCACCTCGGTCATGCCGTTGAACGTGGCGCGTATGTCGCCGTTCTCGTCGGTCACGGGTTCTTCAGCCAGATTGGTCATTTCGGCGGTCACGGGAGCGGAGCGGGTCACGCGCACGGCGCTCATCGGCCAGAACTCCACGGTCGACTCCACAGTCGGCTCGCTGTCGGCATCCTCCGGGTCGGAGGGCACGGTGCGTAGCTCGCCGAGCATCACGAAGCCGGTGATGTTGTACGTCTCGCCGTCCTGAAGCGTCTCGCCCGTGGGATTCCCCTCGGCGTCGGTCACCTCTACCTCGCCCAGCAGACCCGCCATCAGCGGATGCGTCTGACCGTCCGACAGCTCGGTGATGGTCCATTCCCCGCTTCTGCCGCCGGCCGCGTTGACGCGGACGTTGCTTATCCTTACCAGACGGCGGGCATTGGCGGCCGATATGCTGCTCACCTCGTCGGGAGTGGCTTTGATTACGCTCTCGCCGTCGTCGGCCACATTGCCGAACGTATGCTCATAGCCGGTGGCCACGGCCATGCGGTTGCCGTACTCGTCCACCTTGTAGCCCACGGTAAATCCTTTCAGATACTGTCCCGGCTTTACGGCCATGTTGCCCCAGCCGCCCTCGCGGTAGATAGGCAGGTAGTGGCCCACGCTTCCGGCCACAAACAGGTAGTCGCCACCCTTGGCCACAGCCTTGACGCTTGAAGTGAAGCGGTAGGCGTTGCCTTCGCGGGCGGTGTTGAGGAAGTTGAGGATATATTGCACGTCGTTGCTCTGCTTGCGGAAGCGGCGCACCACCACGTCGCTCGGAGTCATGCCCGGATAGGAGGCGAAGGCGCGTATCTCCACGTCGTGGTCGGCGAGTTTCAGCTCGTCGGCGCCCTCTTCGTATTCATGGCGCGAGCCGAGATTCTGAAGCGGGTCGAGGCCGTCGATCGAATAGTGGATCGTCACCTTGTTATCCTCCGACTCATTGATGGCGGCTCCGTCGGTAGTGAGCTTCACGGCATCCATCTTTATTGTGCCGGCCACAAACGGCTGCTCCGTCAGGGTCTTGTCGGCGATTCCGTCGAGATACACCTCCGGCATCGCCACCTTGGCCGAGCCTTCGAAGCTCAGCAGGGCGAAGGAGAATGTCTTGTCGGTGCCGTTGTCGGAGTCGAGAAGCACCACGCCCGTCAGATCGAAGCCGGTGTTCTCGGCGTAGGCCTCGGCGAAACCCGAGCGGCGGAACACGTCCATCCTCATACGCGGCGTGCCGTCGATCTGCAGAGTGTAGTTGTAGGGATACTCCTCGCGGTCGGCGCCGGTGTTGGTGGTGCGCTTCACCTCCACGCCCTTCAGTGTCACCAGGCGCATGCGGTGGATTTCCTCGAATAAGAAGTTGTCGGTCGGAGCGGCCTGGATCTCTTCAGGGGCGATGCTGTAGGCGGCGTCGTGTTTATCCACCTTGAAAGTGCGTGTAAAGCCTGTCGATTCGCTCAGCAGGTTGCCGTTCTTGTGCTGAGGGTGTATCGCGAAGCCGGTGATCACGTCGTTTTTCTTCAGCGGGCGGGCCTCGCCGCCGTCGGGATCAGCCACGAGGGCATTCCAGCCGTTGGAGTTGTGAATCAGCATCCGGTGCATGTGCTCGTCCTCGATCAGCTCGGCCATGGGGCTGTCGTTGTAGTCGCGCACATAGAGATATTCCGGAGTGATCTCCTCGACGATGGCCTTGCCGGTCATCTGGTAGTATTCGGTCTGCCCCGCATCAGGGTTGGCAAAGTTGGCAAATTCCTTGGTCTTGAACTCCTCGATCGAGGCTACCTTCTCCGGCGTGTGGAATATGAATTTCACCTTGGCCGGGTTAAGGCTTCTCATGCCGTTGAGTTCGCTCCAGATCACGCGCTTCACTGTGTTGTTGCTGCCGGTCGGGCGCTTTATGGTCAGAGTGTTGTTTGTGATCGGTTGGGTGTTGTTCCCTTCTTCGTTCGACGCCCAGCAGAACTTCGACTCGCCGTGGGCGTTGCCCGTGATCGTGATCTTCACCTCGTCGCTGATGGCGTTGACGGCTACGAATCCGTCGGCGTCAGGCTGCCCGCTGATCGGGTTGGGAGCCGACAGATTGGGAGTGCCGGGACACTGCAGGGTATTCTCCGTGGTCAGCAGAGCGAGCTGGCCGTTGAGCTGACCCACGAAACCGGTGGCGGCGAAGAGCTTCGTGCCCCCCTTGTTGGCTATGGCGGCCACCTTTTCCATATCATCCTGGAAGTCGTAGCCCTCCACCTTCAGGCGGCTGTAGAGAGTCAGTTCGATGCCGTCGGCGGTGCGCACGCGGTTGCTGCCGAGCCATGTCAGCGAGCGCAGACGCATCTTGCGGTTGAAGTTGTCTACGCCGACGGTTGGCTGCTCCAGTATGTCGGCCGGAGCCTTGCCCGAAGTCGCCCATCCCTCTGTGGCTTCACTCGCCGGCAGATAGTCTGTATAGTCCTCCGAGCCGGGAGTCACCCATATCTCGGGCATCTTGTTCCCCTCGCCTGTTATGCTGTGGTAATATATGCGGCCTATCACGTCGCCTTTGATCAGGCGCGTCTTCGTGCCCCCCTCGGTGTCGGCATACTCCTCCAGTATCTTCGGCATCGACTGTGCGTTGACCACAAGTTTTATCGGGTTGCCCCACTGGTCCATCAGATACACGTAGTAGGTCTTCTTGCTGTTGACGGCAGCGGCGTCGGTCTCATACACGCCCATCACCTTCATTCCGTAGGCGTCGTCCTGTGTGAGTCTCACCAGAGCCTGCTGTGCGGGGCGCGCGTTCAGGTCGTTGAGCTTGTAGTCATCCACATGGATCGGCTCCACGTCGAGCATGGCCCATTCGCCCGGAAGAGTGTGAGCCTTGTCGTTCTGTCTCACGTAGAGGCGTCCCGCCTTGCCGGCGTCCGCTCCACTGCTGCCGAGAGCTATGATGCTTGTCTGATCCTGATTCTGAATCTCTGTGATCGGCGCGTTGTCCGGATTCGATCCCGGCCACGGCTTGCCATCCTCGGCTGCCACGAAGCAATACTCTATCGAGTAGCCGGGGCTGCTCTTTGTTGCCACTATCGAGCTGCTGCCCATATAGCTCAGGCTCGCCACACCGCCGCGGTCATTCCACGTGCCCTTGGCGCCACCCTCTACATTGAGCTTCAGCTCCGGAGCACCCGGCGCCTTCCGCACAAGCTTCACAGTCAGCACATCGCTGACAGTGTAAAGCTCCGAATTCTTGTCCGAGAGATTTTCGCCGTTGTCATTTTTGCCGGTAATGCTTGTCGCGCGCAGGTGCAGGTAGATCTCATTATATCCAGTGAACAGACCTATGGGATTGACATCTTTATTGCTAAGTGCAACCCATTTGTGTTGGTCCACATATATTCCACCCCAGTTATGTTGGCTTGCAAATGTGCTTACGCGATAAAACTTGGCGTCAGCAGTCAAGGTTTCGTTGCTCGTAAGCGCATATTCAATGAAAGCCGACTGAGGTTCGTGGATCTCTCCCTGTAATATGCCGGTATACGAGTTGGCGTATGCTTTTGCCATTTCAAGCACCACCTTGTCGTTTTCCAGTGTGATAATGCCGCTGTTGTTGTAGTTGGCGAAGTCTGATGGCTGCAATCGTAGCATTCCGCTTACGCTGGCCGATGTGAACGATTGGCTGACTTTTCTGATCTCAGGACGGCTCGGCGTGGGAACGGCAAAGCGCTCGCAGTCTATGGTCAGCGCCTCCGTGCTCATGCCTCCGCGGTTGGCGGCCGTTAAGATGACTTTGGTCTTCTGGCCTACAACTGTTTCGCTGAGTGTTATGGTGTTGTCCTCGCCCAGTGTGCGTGAATATATATTGGGCTGAGTGCCGTCGGTTGTGTAATACACCGTTTCAGCACCCGCCGGGCGGTTGATCTTGATATTGGCTACTTTACTTATATACCCATACTTCCCGTCTACAAAGTAGGGGTAGATGCTTGTGTCTGTAGTGTTTATGCCGTTGGTGTCCAGTGTGGGCGCGTCTGGTTTTTTGATATTTACAGTGATGGTCAGTACTTCGCCAAGTCCCTTGCTGTTGACGCCGGCAATGCGTATCGTCGTCGCTGTGGTTATGCTGCTTAGATCGATTCCGTTGTCAGTGTATTCGGTGGAACTTTCTGTGATATTTTCATTGTTTATCGTGTAAACAAGTTTGTCCGCAGCTGCATCTTTATTGAACTTCAATACAGGGGGAGTCGCACTGTAAGAATATTCATTCGTTTCTTTATTGAAAATGTCACCCGAATCTGCTGTCGGTTCAATTATTGTCGGTAGTCCTGGTTTCGGTAGTTCAACAGGCTCCCATGTGACAATGATTTTCTGCAGCGAAAAATATATAGGATAGTAGCTTGTGTTTGAGGTTGTTTTGTAGGTAAATTCGAAATACTCGTTAGCTTTTTGATTCGCTGGCGTGCTTGTCTGAAACATTGCCGGACGGGTCACAACCATTACAGCTTGATTCTGCTTTGTGTCAGTGTTGAAAGTCAGTAAATCTTTTGCGTTTTTTACTGTGGCTGTACCAGCGGATGCTGAACCCGCACCCGAGGAATATCCAGTACCATAGTATAATTGAACTCTATGTACTTTACCATATTTTGCTTTGATTACAAATGTGTTGCCCCTGAATATCTCAAGACCAAATTTCGTAAAAGCGTTGTATTTGGCTCCTGCCGTTTTAGTAAACTCCATTATCAGGCAGTCATCAAGAAAATTCTCTGACGATCCTTGGTTTCTGTAAATATATTTGAAGCTTGATGCTGTAGTGTTCGATACATACTTTGAGCTTACAGTAGAACTGGTAGAAGACCAGTCTTTCATAGATGCACCGTCGCCGAATGTAAGATTGGGTGATTCTGTTGCAGTTTTACTAAAAAAGGTGGTTGTTATAACCTCCGCATGTAGATGCGGAGGAGCGAAGGCCAGAAAGGCCATCAGAATGAGTAAAAGTTTTTTCATAATCTTTCCTGATATTTGTTTTATTGAGAATTTCCCTGTTCTTGGAAGGAGAAGTCAGTATATGTTGCGGACCGCCGTGGGGCGGGGCAGGGCTGTGTGTGTCAGCCCATTCACGTAGCTACACGACGATGCGGCACGCAGCCTTTGTGCCGCGCGCCGTCATGGTGGTGGTGCATCTCAAAATATCGTGATGGTGGTAAACTGCTGCCGGTCTCTGCCTTGTCTCCGCATAGCCCCGCTCTGTCCGTGCGTAGCTCCGCTCTAAGGGCGCATTGTTTCGCTCTATCCGCGCATCTGTTATGGGTGCATTGTCCCGCTCCCTCCCGGTTATATGCTGGGGGGGGGTAAACTTCCTATGACTCAAATAGATAGTCAAAAATTGCAGCATGCTAACGAATACTATTTTTTGCAAAATCAAACATTAATTCCACAAAAATGGAATCATATCACCACAAATTTACCTCAATCCACCCTCCCCCCCCAAAAAAATCCCCCCCCCCCCCCCCCAATTTAACATTCCCCCCCCCCCCCCGTGCTTCCCTCCCCGCGCCCTCCCCCGCCCCCCGCCCCCTCCCCCCCCCCCCCCCCGTCTTGCGCCTCCCTGCGCTGACGCCTTGGCGCTGCCTCGTACCCTCCGGGACTCGCCGCGCGTGGTGTGTGGGCTCTCCTCTCCGGGGTCTACGCCTCGTGCGGCCACCGCTCCGCTACGCGTCCCGGCGTCCTCCCTCCGCTCCGACCCCCGGTTACTGACTGCCCGCACGCTCCGCGGCTCCGTTCCTCCCCGCCTCCACGATCGCCTACCTCCACTCCGTCGGTGGGGGTGGTCGTAGACCACCGACCTTTGTAAGCCCCGCCATGACGCCCATAGGGCGGCTTGGTGGGGTGTGAGTCATGCCGCATACGGATCTTCGTAGATGAACCGCAGGGACAGGTCGCCCCATCCCCCGCGCTTAGCCCCTTGCGTCCTCTCTCCTCTCCGCCGGATGGTGTTGACGCCCTCGGAGCCCCGGAGGGGGCGAGCAGACAGAATCCCCGGTTCGGAGCGGCACGTCACCCCCTGCCACGCGTCAGCGGGGCAGGGGAGCGTGACGCGTAGACCGGGGTAAGTCCCCGCACCACCCGTTCGGCCGAGCTGCGGAGCATGCGAGATCAGCCGCCCGCGCCAGCCCAGGCCAACCTCGCTCTGCGCCCGCTCTATTATACACGACGTTGCGTCGCCCTCGGGGGGACGACGCAACGCAACTGTGATATGGATGAGAATATCAGTTGAGATCGATCTCTGCTATGGCTATCGCGGCGACGCCTGCCGTTGCGGCCGCGAGCAGCAGCGTGTTGAGTAGTTTCATAGTGTGTTATGTGTGATGGATGGAGTAGATTGGTTGATGTTCAGGGTATCAGTGGTTTCTGACGGAGCGTATCTTCTCCGTCAGCACGTCGGCCTGGCGCTGTGCTCCAAGATCGGAGGGGTGCACATAGTCTACCCATGCGTCGGAGGGGTAGGCGAGTTCGTCGTGGCTCACGTAGTGAAGATCCTTCACCCCCTGGGCCTTTAGCTGCTCGTAGGCCTGACGCTGTCCGCGGTTGAGGCGCGTGTAGCAGTCGAGCTGCGCGGCGTTGGTCGGGGCGTTGCTGTAGCCGGCGTGCTCCACGAGTATTATCGGGGCGTCGCTGCTCTTGCGGAGCTGTGCCACGGCGGCAAGCACCAGGTCGCGGGCTTCGTCGGCGCTCTTCTGGGTCAGATTGGGCATGCAGTCGAGCACAAACATCTCGGCGTCGATCTCGGCTATCAGCGCGAGTACTTCCGGCTCAAGACGTCCGTTGCCCGAGAATCCGAGATTCACCACTGGATAGTCCGAGAGGTTGCGCCTGACGATATTGATCCACGACATGCCTGGACGCGAGGAGCAGGCGCCCTGCGCTATCGAGGTGCCGTAGACCACGATAGGCTTCTCGGTGCGCTTCGGCAGGAAGCTGAACCGCGAGCCTTCGGCCACGCCGATCTCCAGAGAGTCGATGGTGTTGTAGAGCGGCAGGTTGAGATGGTATTCGCGATCGGCTCCGCTAAGGTCGGAGGGGGCGAGAGCCGAGTAGCTGTATTGCACTTTGGGGCCGAACGAATAGCTGCCGAAGCAGAAATCCTGACCGCCGACGGAGTCGATGCGGTAGAGATCGACTCCCGACACTCCCGTGGCGGGCATGTGGGGCATAGCCTGGGCGCCGCTGATCTTGTAGCGCACGGTGATCGTCGGAGAGTTGGTGGTGAAGTAGAGAGCGAGTCCGGCCGAATTGCGGCTCAGATCCCACAGAGGCTTGCGCACCTGCGCCTCGGCGCGGTCGGGCATGCGCACATAGCTATGTCCTATCTCCGAGGTCCATGCCTGGTTCTGTACTGTCGGGTATCCGGCCTTCATCGGGTCGTTCCATGTAGTTGTCTGTGCCGATGCCGCTGCTGCAGTGAGCATCATGGCCGTGATGGCGAGTGATCTGATTGCTTTCATCGCGTGATTGGTATGTATTGTCGCGTTGTTGGTATTATTGTCTTGTCGCTTTCATTGCGCATGAAGTCAGTGTACGGTTTTATCATTATGTGGCCTGATTGCCGCATGATTTGTTGATTCAGGTAAGAAAAATTGTATAGTCGTCTTGCGACAGCCTGCCCCACCTACAAATTTACAAAATAATAGCGAAATCCCCACCCCGCCGCTCAAAAAAAACCGCCCTTCCCTCGCCTCTCTCCTCTCTCCTCGCTCCTGCACCTCTTTCCGCCACCTTTGCTTCTGCTCCGCGCCTCTTCCCGGCTTCTTCCTCTTTTCCCAGAGTGGCAGGGTGGTCGTAGGCCACCGACTTTTGTAAACCCCGCCATGACGCCCGTAGGGTGGCTTGGTGGGGTTGTGTAATCGGCCGCAGGCGGATCTTCGGAGATGAGCCGCAGGAGCAGTCTGCGCCTCTTCCGATCCGTCCCATCCAAACAAACAAAGCCGGCGGGCAACTCAGGGCTAAAACCCTGACTGCCCGCCGGCGGCGTGTCGTTATATCGGAGATATTATTCCGAAAGCTTCTCCTTGAGAGCTGCGAGAGCCTCCAGATCGCCAAGGGTGGTCTTCTCGATCGGAGTCGAGATTACCGGAGTCTCCTCCTGACGCTTTGTGGCGCGCTTGGCCTTGCGGGCCTCGTTGCGCTCTGCCTTGGCCTCATCTTCGAATATGCGGCTGTGGCTGAGGATGATGCGCTTGCTGTCCTTGTTGAATTCGATCACCTTGAAGTTGAGCTTCTCGTCAACCTGTGCCGAGGTGCCGTCCTCCTTCACGAGGTGCTTGGGAGTGGCGAAGCCCTCAACTCCGTAGGGGAGCTGGATCACGGCGCCCTTCTCTACCATCTCTACGATGGTGCCCTCGTGTACCGAACCTACGGTGAACACGGTCTCGAACACATCCCAGGGATTCTCTTCGAGCTGCTTGTGGCCGAGGCTCAGGCGACGGCTCTCCTTGTCGATCTCGAGCACCTGAACGTCGATGTCGGCGCCGATAGTGGTGAATTCGCTGGGGTGTTTCACCTTCTTGGTCCAGCTCAGGTCGGAGATGTGGATCAGGCCGTCTACGCCCTCCTCGATCTCGACGAATACGCCGAAGTTGGTGAAGTTGCGCACCTTGGCGGTGTGTTTCGAGCCAACCGGATAGCGCACTTCGATATCCTCCCAGGGATCCTTCTTGAGCTGCTTGATGCCGAGGCTCATCTTGCGGTCCTCGCGGTCGAGGTTGAGGATCACGGCCTCTACCTCGTCGCCGACCTTCATGAAGTCCTGAGCCGAACGCAGGTGCTGGCTCCACGACATCTCGCTGACATGGATCAGACCCTCTACGCCGGGGGCGATCTCTACGAATGCACCGTAGTCGGCCATAACCACTACGCGGCCCTTGACTTTGTCGCCGGCTTTGAGCTCCGAATCCAGAGCGTCCCAGGGATGGGGCATGAGCTGCTTAAGACCCAGGGCGATACGCTTCTTCTCGTCGTCGAAGTCGAGGATCACGACGTTGATCTTCTGGTCGAGCTGCACCACTTCCTCGGGGTGGCTTACGCGGCCCCACGAAAGGTCGGTGATATGGATAAGTCCGTCGACGCCGCCCAGGTCGATGAACACACCGTAGGAGGTGATGTTCTTGACTGTGCCTTCGAGCACCTGACCCTTCTCGAGCTTGGCGATGATCTCGCGCTTCTGCTGCTCCAGCTCGGCCTCGATGAGAGCCTTGTGGCTGACAACGACGTTTTTGAATTCCTGATTGATTTTAACGACCTTGAACTCCATGGTCTTGCCCACGAAGATGTCGTAGTCGCGGATGGGACGGACGTCGATCTGCGAGCCGGGCAGGAATGCCTCGATGCCGAACACGTCGACGATCATGCCGCCTTTCGTGCGGCACTTGATGTAGCCCTTGATGATTTCGTCCTTCTCCAGAGCCTCGTTGATGCGGTCCCACGAACGGGCTGCGCGAGCCTTGCGGTGGGAGAGGATAAGCTGGCCCTTCTTGTCCTCCTGGTTCTCGATGAAGACTTCCACCTTGTCGCCCACTTTGATGTCGGGGTTGTAGCGGAATTCGTTGAACGGGATGATGCCGTCGCTCTTGTAACCGATGTTCACCACGGCCTCACGCTTGTTGAGGGCGATGATGGTGCCTTCGATCACTTCTTTGTCCTTTACGGTGTTGAGGCTCTCGTCGTAGGTCTTCGTGAGCTCCTCGCGCGACTTGCCGGCATGGGTGTCGCCATTCTCAAATGCGTCCCAGTCGAAGTCTTCAACTGCTGTTTTGATTTCTTTTTCAGCCATTTAGGTTAGTTAATAAAAATGTTGGTTGTAGTTAATAAGTTAGACTTTATATTGACTTTACTTATTGCGCCGCAAAGATAGCTAATTTTTTTGAAACCACCTCATCTTTAGCGCATAAATCCACCGCAGCGCATAAACCCACACTCTTCGCGGCAGTTTATGCCTTTATCGACAGATCGGGGTGGGTCAGAGGAGGGTGATGCGCACGCGCTTCCCTTTGAGCTTGTGGGGCGAACAGGCGGCTATGACGGTGTCGGCGGCCTGTCGGGCAACGGCTATGAGGGTGGAGTGGTCGTTGACGGTTATCAGGCCTATGTCGCTCCCATTTAGATCGGTGTGGGCTGTGATGTAGCCCACGGCGTCGCCCTTCGATATCTTTTCTTTGCGGCCGGCGTTGATGTGGAGGGTGGCCATCGGGGCCTGAATACCCCGTCCGTCGCGGGGAGCGGGCTGCCAGCGTCGGTCGGTGACCACATAGTCGGGTATGTTCTCCCCTTCGGCGGTGATGACATATACGGTGCCGTCGGCTCCGTTGCGCGCGGTGCGGCCGTTGCGGTGGGTCCAGTCGTCGGCGGTAGGGGGCATATGGTAGTGGACCACGGCGTCGATGCCACCCTCTATGTCGAGGCCGCGGGCGGCCAGGTCGGTGGCCACAAGCACCGGCACCGACCCTCCGCGCAGACGTGCTACGGCCGCTTCGCGATCGGTCTGCTGCAGGCCGCCGTGGTAGAGAGCGCTCTCTATGCCGTCGCGTCGCAGCAGTTCGTGAAGCCGTTCGGCGCTCTCGCGGTGGTTGACAAACACTATTGTACGGCGCTGTCCGGCGTCGGAGAGGGCGCAGAGCAGGTCGGCGAGGGTCTCGGCTTTGTCGCGCACGGGACTTTCCACCTCCACCCGGTCGAGATGGCCGCTTTTTTCGGCCGGAGCGCTATAGTCGAGAGTCTGGCATCCGGGGCGCTGCGCCCACTGTGGCAGCTCGGCGTGGCCCATAGGGGTGGCGGAGGTGAGCACGAGCGATCCCGGGCGTCCGATGCGCCGCATCAGACGCCGCATCTCGTCGGCAAAGCCCAGGTCAAGGGTCTTGTCGAATTCGTCCACTACCACCGTCGCCGGGTCGTGGATCTCCAGAGCGCCGCGCTGCAGCAGGTCGAGCAGACGTCCGGGAGTGGCGATGATTATGTCGGGGCATGGGGTGAGCGTCGGCAGTTCGTCGGCCACGCGGTGGCCGCCGTAGACTGTGGTGGTCTTAAGCCCGGAAGCCATGCGCCTGACCACGTCCGACACCTGTAGAGCCAGTTCGCGCGAGGGCACCGTCACCACGGCCTGCACCTTGCCGCACGGTTCACCTACGCGCCGCAGCATGTAGCATCCGAATGCCACCGTCTTGCCCGAGCCTGTCGGCGCGGCGAGCATCACTGCGCTGCTGCGTGTGTCCATCATCTTCGCCTGCATCGGGCGGATTCGTTCTATGTCGAGCCGGCGCCGGAGCGCCTCTGTGATCTTGTATGAGTCCATTGAGGTGGGATAAAAAAGAGTGGCGCAGCCGATTGGCTGCGCCTTGTGTTAGGTTTCGCGTCCACCGTCCTGTGGCTGTGACGGTGTCGGCGGGAGATTTTTATTTGAATACGTATTGCGACGAGATCGACTCGTTGTTGTGAACGCGCTTGATCGTGTCGGCAAACATCTTGGCCACGCTGATGATTGTGGCCTTGCGGCAATCTTTGGAGAAAGGGATGGAGTTGGTGAAGATCATCTCGGTCATCTCGCTGTCGTCGACGCGCTGCGAGGCCGGATCGCTCATGATGGCGTGCGATGCGAGGGCGCGCACCGATTTGGCGCCTTTCTCCATCATCAGGTTGGCGGCTTTGCAGATAGTGCCGGCGGTGTCAACCATGTCGTCGATCAGTATGACGTTCTTGTCCTTCACGTCGCCGATCACTGTCATGGCTTCGACCACGTTGGCTTTGGCGCGCTGCTTGTGGCAGAGCACCAGGGGCACGTCGAGATACTTGGCGTAGGAGTTGGCACGCTTGGCGCCGCCCACGTCGGGAGTGGCCACCACCATGTCGGGGAGCTGGAGGCTCTTGATGTAGGGGATGAACACCGTCGAGGCATAGAGGTGGTCGACGGGAACGTTGAAGAATCCCTGGATCTGGTCGGCGTGGAGATCCATGGTGATCACGCGGTTTACGCCGGCGGCCATCAGCAGGTCGGCCACAAGTTTGGCGGCGATCGACACACGCGGCTTGTCCTTGCGGTCCTGACGCGCCCAGCCGAAGTAGGGCATCACGGCTATCACCGAGTGGGCCGACGCGCGCTTGGCGGCGTCGATCATCAGCAGAAGCTCCATGAGGTTGTCGGTGTTGGGGAAGGTCGACTGCACCAGGTAAACCTCGCAGCCGCGGATCGGCTCTTCGAACGATACTTCAAATTCTCCGTCGGCGAAGTGCTGGATGTTCATCTTGCCCAGCTCCATGCCGAGGCATTTGCAGATTTCTTCACCCATGTAGCGCGACTTTGTGCCGGCGAAAATCTTGATGGGGTGGATGACTGAGTTCATATCTTGTGACACGTACTTGAAATTTTTTGCAAAGTTAATGTTTCGTCGCGAATAACCCTGCATCGGGAGCGCGAAAAAATCATATCAAAATTCTCGTCCTCCGACCGTCGGCACCGTCAGTCGATGCGGGTGGCCATGAAGCAGGGGGTGAATATCAGTGTGTCGTGGTCGGTGGCATACTGCAGGCTGCTGTAGAGGCGCTCGGTGCGCGTGAGGTCGGTGCCTTCGGGGACGGGCCATGTGGCCATGAAGGCTTTTTCGGCGGGGCGGCGGTAGCGTCCGCCTTCGATCAGATGGGCCACAACTGGCTCGAGTTTCAGGCGCTGGCCGTCGATGCTGAATGTGGCGGCGGTGATGGCTTCGCTGCCCGACCGGAAGCTGTAGAGACCCGCCGGCATCCTTGCGGCCGAGGTGGGCGACATGGAGTTGGTCATCATTTCGGCCCAGGTGGCGTCCTGAAGTATTATCAGGGTGCCGTCGGCGAGTATCTGGTAGGATGCGGCGGGCTGCTGCACGTAGTCGCCTCCTATGGCGTTGCGTCCGCTGACCTCGAGCGATCCGTCGTCGTTAAATCTGAACCGTATTCTGTCGAAGCCGGTCGCGCGGCGGCAGCGGTCGATCATCGTACCGTAAAGCTCCTTGAGGCCGTCGCGGGCGTTGACGCCGAGTCCGGCCATGAGTGTGGTGCCCGCTTTTTCGAGGTCGTAGGTGATGTCCGTCAGGTTGAGTTCCATTTCGAAGGTGTGGCCGGTCAGGCCGTTGACTGCGGCCTTTGCGGTTATCTCGGCGGTCACCGAGGGAGCGGCGGCTTTGGTGCCGGGGCTGTATGTGCCCGAGGCTGTATATGTGATCTCGCTTTTGTCGGCGGTCCTGACGGTGCGTGTGCCCGAGAAGGTGACGCTGTTCTCGCGTCCTTTGGCCTCCACGCCGATGGTCATGCTGCACGGCATGAAGAGGTAGCTGTGGCGCATGTCGTCGTCAAAGGCTTCGTCGGCGTTGTCGGTCACGAGCGTCGGACGGTTCGACACCATCAGTGCTTCACCCTTGTTGCCGGGATACGATGTCAGATCCTCCTTCATCGTTATCTCTATGGTGGCGTCGGCCATCTTGACGCCGTTGTAGGTCAGGGTGGTCTGTGCGGTGTCGTAGACGCCGTTGATGTTGTCCACATCTATCTTCTTGTCGTCGGAGCACGACGACAGCGGGAGTATGGCGGCCGTCATGGCCGCAAGGGCTATAAAGGTTTTGTTCATAGTGGGTGTTGTGTATCTTCTTTTGTTTGTCGTAGTATTGTTTTCGGAAGTGTCTGTGCGGCGCTCCTCAGCGGTGGCGCACTTTCCATATCGCCGCTCCCCAGGGGCCGGTGAATGCCTCGAACGGACTGTCGGCCGACAGCCGCTTTCTTGCTTTCTCGCCCGTGAGCAGTTCGGTCATGTTCATCTCGCCCTGTGGTATGCGCAGCAGTTCGAAGGCGTGGGCCGGTATGTTGATGTCCATGTCGGCCGAGTCGTCCGAGAAGTTGACGGCCACGATTATCGTTTCGTCGGCATAGTTGCGCAGGAACGCATACTGCCTGTGGGGGTTGAGTGTCGGATTCTCGTAGTTGACATACATCAGGTCGAAGAATCGTCCCTCTCTTATGGCCTTCTCCGAGTTGCAGAGGCGCAGCACCCGTGCGTAGAGGTCGCGCAGCCACCGTTCGCGAGGCTTCAGGTTGCCGGTGAGCCAGCGGCGGAGCGTCGGCAGGCTCCAGTAGTCGAAGATTGTGGTGCGTCCGTCATATCCGCTGAAACCTTCGGCATCGGTGGCCTGTTCTCCGAGTTCCTGACCCATGTATATCATCATCGGGCCGGTCGACATATAGGAGCTGACCACAAGCGAGGGAAGCACCTTGGCCGGATCGCCGGCGTAGAATTTGGAGCCGAAGCGCTGTTCGTCGTGGTTCTCAAGGAAGTTGAGCATGTGGCTCCCTATGCCGTCGACGGTCTGCCAGCATCCGGTCAGCTGTGCTGCGGAGCAGTGCGAGGTCTGTATGCCGCGCAGGGTGTCGTAGAGGTTCACCTTGTCGTAGAGGTAGTCGAAGTGGCCGCGGCTGATAAATTCGCGGTAGAGTCCTGTGTCGTAGATCTCTGCTATGAACTTTATGTGGGGATAGCGCTCCTTGACGATGGTCACGGCCCAGTCCCAGAATTCCACAGGCACCATAAATGCCATGTCGCATCTGAAGCCGTCCACTCCCTTCCCGGCCCAGTAGAGCAGTATCGAGAGCATCTTCTGCCATGTGTCGGGGGTGGGGGAGAAGTGGCGTGAGCCGTTGGAATAGTCCACTCCGTAGTTGAGTTTCACTGTCTCATACCAGTCGTTGACCGACGGGAATGCCGAGAAGCAGTCGTTGCCGGTGGCCTTTGCCGGAAACTCCGTGTAGGCCTCCTTGCCCGAACCGAGGTCGATCGACGGGGCGAACAGCTGGCGGGGTATATAGTAGAAGTTGTTCTGCGGGTCGAATGCGCGGGTGCTGTCATCGTCGGCTCCGAGGTCGGGTGTGCCTTCGGGTGCGGCATCGGAGTGGTAGCGGCGCGCCACGTGGTTGGGCACGAAGTCGATGATCACCTGCATCCCCTGGTCGTGGATGCGGGCCACGAGAGCCTCGAACTCCTCCATGCGGTGCTCTACGTCGGTGGCCAGATCGGGATCGATGTCGTAGTAGTCCTTTATGGCGTAGGGCGATCCGGCCTCGCCTTTGACCACGTGTGGATTGTCGCGTCCTATGCCGTGACGGCTCCAGTCGGTCTTCTGGGCGTGCTCTATCACGCCCGTGAGCCAGATGTGCGTCACTCCAAGCTCCTTGATGCTTTCGATGACGTCGTTGTCTATATCGTTGAGTTTGCCGGAACCGTTGCGGGCATACGTGCCGTTGGGCACACAGTTATGGGTGGTGTTGGTGAAAAGCCGCGGCAGCAGCTGATAGATGACCGGTTTTTGGTTGTTCATTGTCTGTCGGTGGTGGATAATTCTGTTGCTGCAGTCCCCGGGCGTCTGAAGCCGTTGGCAAGCAGGAAGTTCATGGTGTCGCGGTAGCCGCTCTCATACACCTGTCGTATCTGTTTGAGATTGAAAGCCTTGTAGCGTGCTATCTCGTCGGTGCGGATCACTATGTCGCATATCTCCGTGTCGGGCACGGTGTTGGTTTTAGCCATCAGTTCGTAGGAGCGGAAGGCTATGTCGATCAGCGTGTTCTTCACCGTCGTTTTGGTCAGCGGGGAGCAGTTGACGGCTATCAGATACTTGCACTTGTCGCGTATCGTCCAGGCCGGGAGGTTGTGAAGCACGCCGCCGTCGACGCATCTGATGCCGTTTACTCTTATAGGCTTGAATACGATGGGAATGCTGCACGAGGCGGCCACGACTTCGTCAAGGCGACCGCTGGTGAAGGCTATCTTCTTGCCGTTGTCGAGATCGGTGGCTCCCACCGTCACCGGTATGGGCAGATCCTCCAGATTTGCGTAGGGGATGTTCTTGCGCAGAAAGGCGCGGAAGCGGTCGAGGCTGAAAAAACCGTCTTTCGGAATCCCCAGCTCGCAGAAGTCGCTGAAACGGGCGTTGAGAAACAGTTCAAGCATCCGTTCCGGGCTGATGCCGGCGGCATACATCACCGCCGCCACAGATCCGGCCGATACGCCGGCCAGTATGTCGGGGCGTATGCCCATCTCCTCAAGCGCTTTCAGAGCGCCGGCATGGGCGAAGCCGCGCGCGCCGCCCCCGCTGAGTACAAGCCCGGTGCGGTACTCCGGGCCTCCAAGCCCTATTATGGATTTGACTTTGGCTAATTTGCCTCCCATATCTCTTGATACGTTTGCTTTCGGGCGGCAAAGTTACAAAAAAAATCACGGATGCCGTGTTTTATATCAATATACATGGCTCGGTGTGTGGAATGCATGGTTTTGTGATTGTTTATGTCGACACATGTGTCTAACAGTGGGTGACTGTTCTGTCGTACTATCAAAAAATATGTTGTAAAACATAATTAAAAGTTATTAACGGGGGGGGGTAGAAACTATTACATTTTCCTTAATTTTGCTCCACATTTTTTAACAGAAAACCTGTGAAAACAGGCCTGAAACGTTAAAGCTATAAGTATTTTTATAACCTTAATCATTTATCCAACAACATGTATCATTATCTCCGCACAATGAGCCGCAAGCTCACGGGACTCCCCGCGCTGCTGCTCGCGCTATGTATGCTGATGCTGACGGCCCCCGCCGCTTCAGCCTCGGCCGTGCCCGCGCCGGATACCGCCACGGGTACCGTTCTTGACCAGACAGGCGAGCCTCTCCCCGGAGCTTCTGTCATGGTGGTCGGCACCACTCTCGGCGGCTCGACCGACATCGACGGCAACTTCTCCATCGCAGGAGTGAAGCAGGGCGCTACGATCCGCGTCAGCTTCGTAGGCTGCAAGCCCGCCGACGTAAAATGGGAAGGCAAGCATCTCGACATCACCCTGCAGGACGACGGACAGACACTCGACGAAGTCGTGGTCGTAGGTTTCGGCCAGCAGAAGAAAGTCAACCTCACCGGAGCTGTCTCTACCGTGACAGGTAAAGAGATCGCAGCCCGTCCGGTCAATTCTGTCGCCGACGCCCTCCAGGGTATGGCCGCTGGTCTTGACGTGCTCGGCGCAGGCGCCGGCGGTCAGCTCAACGCCACCCGCAACATGAACATCCGCGGCGCCGGCACCATCGGCAGCGGTTCGTCGGTGACACCCCTCGTGCTTATCGACGGCATGGAAGGTGACCTCAACGACCTCAACCCCGACGACGTAGAGACCATTTCGATCCTCAAGGACGCTGCCGCTTCGTCGATCTACGGTTCGCGCGCTGCCGGCGGTGTCATCCTCGTGAAGACCAAGAGCGGCAAGGAAGGCAAGATCACAGTCAACTACTCCGACTCTTTCCGTTGGAGCCGCATCAACGACTATCCCGACATGGCTCCGTCGTGGACATGGGCCAACGTGTTCAATCAGGCCAGTATAGCTGCCGGCGGCGGCGAGCTGATCCCAGCCTACAAGATCGATCAGATGAAGCAGGCCGTCACCGACCCGACTATCCCGCAGCTTATGACCAACGCCAACGGCACCGACTGGTCGTTCTGGAACTTCGGCGATCTGACCAGTGTGGGCAACACCAACTGGATCGACGAGCACTTCGGCAAGACCCCCTTCTCGCAGGAACATAACATCAGTGTCACCGGTGGCAACGAAAAGTATGACTTCTACTTCTCGGGCAACCTCCTCTCGCGCGAGGGTATTCTCGTCCACGGCGACGACAACAGCCAGCGCTACACCGTAAACGCCAAGATCAACGTGCATCTCACCCCATGGCTGACATTCGGCTACAGCAACCGCTGGGTGCGCCGTCAGTACGACGCCCCCTCGGCTCTCACTGCGTCGACATGGCAGAATGTCATGCGCTACTGGCCCAACATCCCCACTCACGATCCCAACGGCAACCCCACCCTGTTCTCCTACATCGATGCGTTTGAGAACGGCGGCCGCTATACCACCTACAAGGATCAGACCGACCAGCAGTTCTCCTTCCGTATCAATCCGATAGAGGGTCTGAACATCAACGGTGAGTTCAACTACCGCAACTGGTCTAACCACGACAAGCGCTACTATCTCCAGACCGGCTACTACGGCCCGCAGGGCAACTACATTGAGAACAACCCCAACGACTGGCCTGCAGGCTCACCCATCGGTTCACGCGTCTACAACTACAGCCAGAAGGGCAACTATTTCAACCCCAACATCTACGCCGACTACTCGCACACTTTCAACAAAGTGCACAACTTCAAGATCATGGCCGGTTTCCAAAGCGAATGGAACCACTATGAAGACTTCGACGCCCAGAACACAGGCATCATGAGCGGACTTCCGTTCCTCGACACCACATCGGGCGACAACAAGACCCTCGGCGGATACTCCGCGACATGGGCCACAGCCGGATGGTTCGGCCGACTCAACTATGACCTCGACGGACGCTACCTCGTAGAAGGCAACATCCGCTACGACGGCTCGTCGCGCTTCCGCGCCGGCAAGCGCTGGTCGTGGAGCCCCTCGTTCTCGCTCGGCTGGAACATAGCCCGCGAGGCGTTCTGGGAAAACCTCACCACCGTGTGCAACACCCTCAAGCTCCGCTACTCGTGGGGTAAGCTCGGCAACCAGAACACCAACTCCTGGTATCCCACCTATCCGTCAATGGGCTACTATCCCGACAGCTCCGGATGGCTCGTCGGAGGCAAGAAGCCGACTTATGCTACAGCGCCCGGTCTGATCTCGACATCGCTCACATGGGAGAAAAACCGCACATGGGACATCGGTATCGACTGGGGACTGTTCAATAACCGACTCACAGGTACGGCCGACTACTACAACCGCCGCACGATCGACATGGTAGGCCCCGGCGAGAAACTCCCCGGTGTGCTCGGCGCATCGGTGCCCAACGTCAACAACCTCTCGATGACTTCCAAGGGATGGGAGCTGACCATCAGCTGGCGCGACCGCATCGGCGACTTCAGCTACGGCATCACAGCCAACCTCTATGACCACACCACCACCATCGACGAGTATCCCAACGAGAACAAGGCCCTCAGCACTGCATACTGGCCCGGCAAGAAGCTCGGAGAGATCTGGGGCTTCCGCACCGAAGGACTCGCCAAGACCGACGAGGAGATGCAGCAGCACTTCGCCAAGATGGAGGAGGCCTACAAGCTCGCTCACGACGGCCAGGCTCCGACCTACAACAATCCCCAGTATATCCTCGGCACCGGCTGGCAGGCAGGCGACGTGATGTACAAGGATATCGACGGCGACGGTGTGATATCGCAGGGCGAATTCACAGCCGACAACTCCGGCGACTATGTGGTGATCGGCAACACGACTCCCCGCTACTGCTTCGGTCTTAACCTCGACGCACAGTGGAAGGGATTCGACGTGAAGGTATTCTTCCAGGGCATCGGCAAGCGCGACTACTGGGTAGGCAACGGCAACGCCATGTTCTTCGGAGCATCGGGAATAAGCCTCTGGCAGGCTCTCGTGTTCGAGCCTCATCTCGACTACTTCCGTCCGGCCGACACCACCGATCCGCTCGGCCCCAACGTCAACGCCTACTATCCCCGCGTCAACCAGGGCGGGCCCAACAACACATTCAGCAACGACCGCTACCTCCAGAACGCAGCCTACTGCCGCCTGAAGAACGTGACCATAGGCTACACTCTGCCCCAGAACCTCACACGCCGCTTCTATGTCGAGCGCCTGCGTGTCTACGTTTCGGGTGAGAACCTCGCCAATATCACCAACTTCTCGAAGATGGGCGACCCCGAGCTGATCGAGGCCTACAACGAATACGGTGCCGGTTTCGGCAAGATCTATCCCCTGTCGCGCACATTCTCCTGCGGTCTTAATGTAACCTTCTAATCTTCTATAAGACAAATCATGAATAAGTATATAGCATCTCTGTTCATCGGCACATCGATTATCGCCGGGTTCACTTCGTGTGAGGACTATCTCGACAGAGAGCCTGAGGCCAATCTCGTCGCAGAGAACTACTTTACCGACGGAGCCAATCTCTCGGCATACGTGATGAGATTCTACGATGGAATGCTCCCCTCGCATTCAAGCAATGCCTACGGTATGGGCACATTTGCCAACGACAACGGCACCGACAACCAGGTGGCCCGCTCTATCCCCTCGCGCTATGCGAACGGTCAGTGGCTCACCAGCAACGACGAGTCCAACTGGAGCTTCGGCAACATCCGCTCGCTCAACCTGTTCTTCGAATATGTGCTTCCCAATATCGAGAGCGGCAAACTGGGACTGACCGACCTGGTGCGCCAGTCGATAGGCGAGGCCTACTTCTTCCGCGCCTACCAGTACTATGCCAGTTACAGCACAATAGGTGATTATCCCATCATCGACAACGTGCTTCCCGACGACAAGGAACTTCTTTTGGAGAACTCCTACCGCCGCCCGCGCAACCAGGTGGCACGACACATCCTCGAAGATCTCGACAATGCTCTTGCATACCTTCCCGAGTCGTCCGACAAGGGCAAACAGGGTGTCAACCGCGACTGTGCGCTTCTGCTCCGCTCGCGCGTGGCTCTCTTCGAAGGCACATGGCTGAAATATCACAAAGGCACAGCTCTCGTGCCCGGCGGTCCCGGATGGCCCGGCGACGCTGCGCTCCTCGGATCGTTCGACATAGACGCCGAGATCAACTACTTCCTCACCGAGGCCATGACTTCGGCAAAGGAACTGGGCGACAAGATGATGGGACAGCTTGCCGAAAACACTGGCGTTATCGATGCCTTCTCACCCTCGCTCGCTCCGCTCAACCCTTACTTCTGCATGTTCGGACAGCAGGATCTCGACTCATACAGCGAAGTGCTCATGTATCGTGCCTACCAGCTCACGGCTCCTGCCGTATCGACTCAGATCCAGCACTCGTTCATGACCCACGGCGGAGGACTCGGCTACACTCGCGGCATGATCCGCAGCTTCGTTATGGCCAACGGTCTTCCCATCTACGCCGCCGGCTCGGGCTTCGACCCCGACTGGGAGAGCGCCGGCGTGACCGCCACGCTGCAGGATCGCGACTCTCGCGCGCAGCTCTTCGTGCGCGGCGACAACTGCCTGACCTCTTACAAGAACGGTGAGGAAGCATCCACGTACAACATGAGCTGGCTCCTCACCGAGTCTGCCACGCAGAACCCCATAACCGGCTATGCCAACAAGAAGGGCTGCTCGTTCGACTACTCAATGGCCGAAGGCAACTCGCGCGCCACAACCGGATCGATCACTTTCCGTGGCGTAGAGGCTCTGCTCAACTACATGGAGGCTTGCGTGGAGAAGAACGGAAACGTCGACCAGACAGCCGACTCCTACTGGAAGGCTATCCGCACACGTGCCAAGGTCGATCCCGACTACACCAAGACCATCGCCGCCACCAACATGACCATCGAGGGCGAGGGTGACTGGGGAGCATACTCCCGCGGAGTGCTTGTGAATACACTGCTCTACAATGTGCGCCGCGAACGCCGCAACGAGCTTATGGCCGAAGGATTCCGCTACAACGATCTCCGTCGCTGGTGCGCTCTCGACCAGCTCGCCGCAAACCCCGTCAACCTCTACGGCATGAAATACTGGAACACCGTCTACTCCGATCCGCAGAGCGACCTGGCTCTGACGACGACCGATGAGGATGGCAACGAGGTGTTCCTGGTAGCGCGCGTCAATCCCGACGGCGACGGCAACATGTCAAGCCAGGCTGAAGGCGACTGGATCGTGCTCAACCGCGTAACCAGAAACGACAACTACGTATGGAATGGCCTGACATGGAGCCGTGCGCAGTACCTCTCTCCGATAGGATGCGACGTGTTCGTCACCTCTTCGCCCGATGGCGACAAGGCCAAGTCGGTTGTGTACCAGAACCCCGGATGGCCCACCACCGGCCTACAGCCCTGCACCAAGATCGACTGATCGACCGGCGCAAGCCAAGAGTTGATTACTAAACGCTACTCTAAGCATAAGTTTTATAATTGAGGAGGCGGCAGACTCTCTACGGAGAGCCTGCCGCCTCTGCCTGTATCTCCACCGTCAATGCTTTGCCTGTGCTGACGCCATTTGCACGGCCACACACCCTCCGGGGCTCGCCGCGCCGCGGAGGGACGCACTCTCCTCCCTCCGCTCTCTCCTCTCCCCGCCGGATGGGCTTGCACCCTGCGGTATCGCCTCCCTCTCTCCTTCTCCCTATCTCTCTGCCGGATGGGCAGCCCTCCTATCGCCCATCGCCTCTGATACCCTTGCGCTACCCACCTCTCCCCCGCCGAATGGGCTGCCGTCCTCGGAGCCGCGGAGCATGCGGGCAGATGTTATCCCCGGTTCGGAGCGGCGCGCCACCTTTGCCACGCGTCAGCGGGGCAAAGGTGGCGCGCCGCGTAGACCGGGGGTAGGAGAGAGCCGTTCACCTCTGGTCGGCCGAGCCGCGGAGCGTGCGAGATCAGCCGCCCGCGCCAGCCCGGGTCACCCGCTTCGCATGGCACTGTCCCCTCCCCGCCCGATTTTTTTTCTTATATTTAATAGGTGTACACCACTAAAAAATGCAAATATATTTTTATGCTTAAAAACATATTTAACACTTATTAAGACGGGGGGGGGTAGTTTCGATTACATTTTCATTAAATTTGCTCCACAAAATTTAACAAAACCAGCCTAAAAACCTGTAATTAACTAAATAAAGCAACCAGTTTTTATAACCTTAATCATTTATCCAACAACATGTATCATTATCTCCGCACAATGAGCCGCAAGCTCACGGGACTCCCCGCGCTGCTGCTCGCGCTATGTATGCTGATGCTGACGGCCCCCGCCGCTTCAGCCTCGGCCGTGCCCGCGCCGGATACCGCCACGGGTACCGTTCTTGACCAGACAGGCGAGCCTCTCCCCGGAGCTTCTGTCATGGTGGTCGGCACCACTCTCGGCGGCTCGACCGACATCGACGGCAACTTCTCCATCGCAGGAGTGAAGCAGGGCGCCACACTCCGCGTCAGCTTTGTAGGCTGCAAGCCCGCCGACGTAAAGTGGGAAGGCCAGCACCTCAACGTCACCCTGCAGGACGACGGACAGACACTCGACGAAGTCGTGGTCGTAGGTTTCGGACAGCAGAAGAAAGCCAACCTTACCGGTGCCGTAGCTACCGTGACCGGCAAGGAAATAGCCGCACGTCCGGTCAACACCGTGGCCGACGCTCTCCAGGGTATGGCAGCAGGTCTTGACGTGCTCGGCGCCGCCCGTGGTGGTCAGCTTGGCGCTACCCGTTCGATGAACATCCGCGGTACCGGTACTATCGGTAGCGGTTCGTCGGTAAGCCCCCTCGTGCTTATCGACGGCATGGAAGGCGACATCAACCAGCTCAATCCGGCCGACGTAGAGAACGTGTCGATCCTTAAGGACGCAGCCGCATCGTCGATCTACGGTTCGCGCGCAGCAGGCGGTGTCATCCTTATCACTACCCGTCAGGGTAAAGAGGGCAAGGTGACAGTCAACTACTCCGACTCATTCCGCTGGAGCAAAGCTCTTGGTCTGCCCAAGTTTGCCAACTCATGGGAGTGGGCCGTGACTATGAACGAAGCTGCGGCCAACAATGGTTCAGGATGGTTCTCACAGGCCTATCTCGACAAGCTGAAAGCTGTCGTTGATGATCCGTCACTTGCCACAATGTTTGTCAATCCGACCAACAACCATTGGGAAGTATGGGATGAAACCGACATACTGCCTATAGCAAACACCGACTGGATGGAAGAGCATTTCGGCACCACCCCCTTCGCGCAGGAACACAACCTCAGCGTCACCGGAGGTACCGATAAGTACAACTACTACTTCTCCGGCAATATCCTCTCGCAGGATGGTACGCTCCGCTACGGCAAGGACAACCTGCAGCGCTACACACTCAACGCCAAGATCAATGTGGCCGTCACCAACTGGCTGACATTCGGCTACAGCGCGCGCTGGTATCGCGGTCATTACGACGCTCCGTCATTTGTCCGTGAGGCAGCAAGCAACGAGATGTACCATAACATCGCCCGCTACTGGCCGATCATACCCACTCATGACCCCAACGGTTTCCCCGTAGTAGAGTCGTTCATCAACGCTATGGAGGATGGTGGACGCTTCAACACCATTCAGGACAAACTCGACCATCAGTTCGTATTCAAGATCAATCCTCTTGAGGGACTCAACATCAACGCCGAGTTCAACTACCGCTCGAGCCACTACAACCGCAAGCAGGACGTGCAACAGTGCTACGGCTGGGATGCCGACGGCAACCCCTATCCAAACAACCCCAACGGTTTCCCCTATGGCGCCGGCGGTAAGGGCAGTCAGGTCTCTGAGAGCAACACTCGCTCCAACTACTTCAACCCCAACGTATACGCTACCTACGCTCACACATTTGCCGAGGATCACAATTTCAAGATCATGGCCGGTTTCCAGAGCGAATGGTACAATCAGAACTATTTCAGCGCATCACGCAATGGCGTCATTAACGGTCTCCCATATCTGTCGATGACCGACGGTAAGGACATAAAGGTCAGCGGTGGCGAAGACACTTGGTCGACAGCAGGCTTCTTCGGTCGTCTTAACTACGACTACAAGGGACGTTATCTCGTTGAAGGCAATCTCCGTTACGACGGCTCGTCGCGTTTCCGCGCATCCGACCGATGGACATGGAGTCCCTCCTTCTCGCTCGGCTGGAATATCGCCAGCGAAGCTTTCTGGGAAGATCTCGCAAGCACATGCAACCAGCTGAAGCTCCGCTACTCGTGGGGTAAGCTCGGCAACCAGAACACCGACAACTGGTATCCCACCTACGTGACAATGGGCTATGCAGGCAATGCCGCAGGATGGCTCGTCAACAACGGAACAGAGCGCAATGCCATCGCATCTATGCCCGGACTCGTTTCGTCGACACTCACCTGGGAGAAAAACCGCACATGGGACATCGGTCTTGACTGGAGCCTCTTCCAGAACCGTCTGACCGGTACAATCGACTACTACAACCGTAAGACTATCGACATGGTAGGCCCCGGCGAAATACTTCCCGGAGTATTCGGCGCATCGGTGCCAAACGTCAACAACCTCTCGATGACATCGCACGGATGGGAACTTTCGATCACATGGCGCGACCGCATCCAGGACTTCAACTATGGAGTGACATTCAACCTCTATGACCATACAACAACCATTGACGAATACCCCAACGAGAACAAAGCGCTCAGCAGCTACTATAACGGTGCCAAACTTGGTGATATATGGGGTCTGACGACGGTAGGTATCGCTAAGTCAGCCGACGAGATGAATGCTCACCTCGACGCTCTCGACGCTGCCTACACCAAAGCAAACGGACAGGCTCCGGCACGTCCTCGCACCGGCCAGAACCAGCTGGGAACAGGATGGGGCGCCGGCGACATCATGTATGCCGACCTCGACGGCGACGGTGTCATCAGCAGCGGCGGCTGGACAGCCGACGATCATGGCGACTACACTGTGATCGGCAACACTACTCCCCGCTACAACTTCGGTCTTAACCTCGAGGCACAGTGGAAGGGCTTTGACCTCAAAGTGTTCTTCCAGGGCACAATGAAGCGCGACTACTGGGCAGGCGGCCCGATGATGTTCGGCGCTTGCCAGCAGGGCAAGTGGCAGGCTGTGGTGTTTGACGAGCACCTCGACTACTTCCGTGGCGCTGATACTGACAACCCTCTCGGAGCTAATGTCAATTCGTATCTCCCCCGCGTCAACTGGGGTGGCCCCAACAACACGGCCACTCAGACCCGCTACCTGCAGAACGCAGCCTACTGCCGTCTGAAGAACGTGACCGTCGGCTACACCATTCCTCCGGAAATCAGCCGCAAGGCATACATCGAGCGTGCACGCATCTTCTTCTCGGGCGAAAACCTTGCTACGATCACCAACTTCTCCAAGATGGGTGATCCCGAGCTGATAGAGGCCTACAACAGCAGCTACGGCTTCGGCAAGGTTTATCCTATCTCGCGTGTATTCTCAGTTGGTCTTAACGTAACCTTCTAATCACAAAACAACATCATGAACAAATATATAAGCTCAATAGTTGCCGCAGCAGCCGTCGTGGGTCTTACAGCCTGCGATGACTACCTCAACAGAGAGCCGGAGGATAAGCTTATCCCCGAAAACTTCTTCACGTCGGCGGCCAACCTCAAGGCTTACACCTTGAACTTTTACACAATGTTCCCGTCGCATTCCGACAATGCCTACGAACTCGGCACATTCTCGTCCGACAACGGCACCGACAATCAGGCTTATCGCACTGCATCCACACGCTGGGTGCCCGGCGAATGGCGTGTCGGACAGGGCACTGACAACTGGAGCTTCGGCAATGTGCGCTCACTCAACTACTTCATTATAAATACTGAGAAAGCCATGGAAGCCGGTGAGGTGTCCGGTGACCCGGTAGAAATCAAGCAGGCTCTCGGCGAGGCTTACTTCTTCCGCGCCTACACCTACTGGGCCAACTACAGCAGCCTTGGCGACTGGCCTATCAACGATGAAGTGCTTCCCAACGATAAGGAATATCTCCTTGAAGCCTCGGTGCGTCAGCCACGACACAAGGTGGCACGCCATATTCTTGCCGATCTCGACAAGGCTCTTGCCCTCCTTCCTGAAGAATCGCCCTATAAAAAGAACGGTCTGACTCTGGACTGCGCCAACCTTTTCCGTTCGCGTGTGGCTCTCTTCGAAGGCACATGGCTCAAATACCACAAGGGCACAGCCCTCGTGCCCGGCGGACCAGGATGGCCCGGCAAGCAGGAACTGCTCGGCGACTTCAATATCGATACTGAGATCGCATTCTTCCTCGGCGAGGCTATGAAATCGGCCAAGGTAGTGGGCGACAAGTATGTCAACAATCTCGTTGTCAACACCGACGCACCCGAGGGCATGACAGCCGGTTTTACCGAAGCCAACCCCTACTACTGCATGTTCTCGGCCGACAACTCTGGCGAATACTCTGAAGTGCTTCTGTATCGTGCCTACAATCTGTCTTTGAGCGGTGGTTTACAGATTCAGGCGCAGTTCCAGAAAAACGCCGGCGGTACCGGTTGGACACGTGGCATGGTCAACTCCTTCCTGATGCGCAACGGTCTGCCTATATACGCCAACGGCTCGGGTTACGATCCCGCATGGGAGAATCAGGGCGTTTCGGCCACAATACAGGGCCGCGACTCGCGTCTGACCATCTTCACAAAGGGCGATAATTCCGTCATATCGCTCGGTCTTGACGGCAACTCGCCCAACCTCTACAACATGAACTGGCTCTTCAGCGCTGATAACACCACTCGCTGCCCGACAGGATTCGCTGTTAAGAAGGGTCAGGGATATGATTACAAACAGGCACAGGGCAACCTCCAGTCTACCACAGGATCTATCGTATTCCGTGCAGCCGAGGCGCTTCTCAACTACATGGAGGCATGCGTTGAGTCGACGGGATCTATTGACGGAACAGCCGACTCCTACTGGCGCGCACTCCGCAATCGTGCTAAAGTCGACAACGACTATAACAAGACTATAGCCGCCACCAACATGAACAAAGAGGCTAAGGGCGACTGGGGAGCATATTCCCACGGACAGCTCGTCAACACCACCATCTACAATGTTCGCCGCGAGCGCCGTAACGAGCTGTGCGCCGAAGGTCTGCGTCTGATGGATGTTCGCCGCTGGTGTGCGCTCGACCAGATGATCACCACTCCCTATATTATCGAGGGTATCAAGTACTGGGGCACAGTCTACAGCGATCCCGACAGCCCGATGAGCATCAAGAACGCCGAAGGCGAGTTCTATGACCCTGTTGTTGATCCCGATTCTGACGACGCCAATATGTCGGCACGCGCCGGTGGTGACTATGTCCGTCCCTATCAGATCCGAAAAGCCAACAACCTCGTGTGGGATGGTTACACCTTCACCCGCGCACACTACCTGTCGCCGATCGGCCACAACGTGTTCGTCTACGCTTCGCCCGACAAGGATGTGGCAAACTCCTACGTTTACCAGAATCCCGGATGGCCAACCGAAGCAAATCAGGGTGCCAAGAACATTGACTGATTCATTCTCCATAAAACTCAGGCTACTCTAAGCATAAGTTTTATAATTGAGGAGGCGGCAGACTCTCTACGGAGAGCCTGCCGCCTCTGCCTGTATCCCCACCGCCAATGCTTTGCCTGTGCTGACGCCATTTGCACGGCCACGCACCCTCCGGGGCTCGCCGCGCGGCGGGGGACGCACTCTCCTCCCTCCGGGGTCTCCGCTTCGCGTGGCCATCGCGACGCTATTGCGTCCCGCCGCCCACGCTCGCTCCGAACTCCGGTTAATGCCTCCCCGCACGCTCCGCGGCTTTTCTCTCTCCTCTCCCCGCCGGATGGGCTGCCTCACTCCGGTATCGCCTGCCGTTCCCCCTCTCCCCGCCGGATGGTGTTGAAACCCTCGGAGCCGCGGAGCGTGCGGGCAGATGTTATCCCCGGTTCGAAGCGGAGCACCACAGGCGTGCCGCGTAGACCGGGGGTAGGTGCGCCGTCCATCCCGTTCGGCCGAGCTGCGGAGCCTGCGATATCAGCCGCCCGCGCCAGCCCAGGCCTCCTGCTTGCCCATGCCGCTGCCACCTCCGCGCCCACCACTCCGCCGGACTGGGGTGGTCGTAGACCACCGACCTTTGTAAACCCCGCCATGACGCCCGCAGGGCGGCTTGGTGGGGCAGGGGTCATGTGCCACACGGATCTTCGTAGATGAGCCGCAGGGACAGTCCACGATCCCGGCTCATCTGCAAAGAAGCCTCACGCTCACGCGCCCCGTCGCGCCCTCCCCACGGAGCCGTAAAAAAAAGAAGCGGTGTGCCATCCACCGGGGGATTGGCACACCGCTTCGGGTGTTGTATTGTCGCTTATTCTATCAGGCCTTTACCGCTGCATTGCGGGTCTTGCCCTGACGCTTCTCGGTGAGATAGGCCACCGGCGATGCCACGAAGATTGTGGCGCATGTGCCGATTACCACACCGAAGATCATCGCGAAGGTGAACGAGCGGATAGCGTCGCCGCCAAGGATGAAGATGCACAGCAGCACGAGCAGTGTCGAGCCGGAGGTCATCAGCGTACGTCCGAGAGTCGAGTTGATCGAATTGTTGATGTTGGTGTAGAAGTCCTGTTTCGGATACAGACCCACGTTTTCACGCACGCGGTCAAACACCACCACAGTATCGTTGATCTGATAGCCGATCACGGTCAGAATGGCCGCTATGAACGACTGGTCGATCTCCATCGCGAAGGGGAACACTCCGTAGAATATCGAGTAGAAACCGATAATGGTGAACGCGGTGAACGCCACGGCGGCCAGAGCGCCTACGGAGAAGGCGATGTTGTGGAAACGGATCAGGATGTAGAGGAACATCGCTATCAGCGACAGCAGCACGGCTATGACGGCGTCGGTGCGCATGTCGTTGGCCACGGTCGGGCCTACCTTCTGCGAGCTGATGATGCCCACAGCCTCGTTGGTCGTCGAGAAGTCCTGGAGGCTCATAGAGCCGATCTCGTTCTTCAGGCCGTTGTAGAGTATGCCGGTGATCTCGTCGTCCACGTTGGGATCGTCGCTGTCGATGCGGTAGTTCGTAGAGATACGCACCTTGGTGTCGTCGTCGATGGTGATCACCGACACCTGAGCGCCGTCAAACAGCGGAGCAAGCGATGCCTGCAGCTCGTGGGTCTTGACCGGATGGTCGAACTGCACCACGTAGTTGCGGCCGCCCGAGAAGTCGATGCCCTGGTTGAGACCGCGCATGAAGAACGAGCATACAACCACTGCGATGATCACGCCGCAGGCTATGAAGCTTGCGCGGCGAGTGCCCAGGAAGTCGAAATGCGCGCCCACAAACATGCGCTTCGAGAGCGGGGTGGTGAATGTCAGACGCTGGAACGCACGCGATTTCTCGCCGATGATAAACACCAGACGGGTGAGGTAGACTGCCGTGAAGAACGAGCAGATGATACCGATGATCAGCGTGGTGGCGAAGCCCTTGATCGGGCCGGTGCCGTAGAGCAGGAGTATCACACCGGTGATCACCGACGTCAGGTTGGAGTCGAAGATCGCCGAGAATGCGTTGCTGTAACCGTCGGCTATGGCCATGCGCACGCTCTTGCCGGCGCGGAGTTCCTCCTTGGTGCGCTCGAAGATAAGCACGTTGGCGTCCACCGCCATGCCCAGGGCGAGAACTATACCTGCTATGCCGGAGAGGGTGAGCACCGCCTGGAACGAGGCGAGTATGCCGAAAGTGAAGAAGAGGTTGAAGATCAGGCCGAGGTTGGCTATCAGACCCGGGATCACACCGTAGATGGCCATCATGAAGATCATCAGCAGCACCAGAGCCACGATGAACGACATGAAGCCGTCCTCGATCGCCTTCTGGCCGAGCGACGGACCGATCACGGTGTCGGAGATGATGTCGACCTTGGCGGCCATCTTGCCGCTCTTGAGCACGTTGGCAAGGTCTTTGGCTTCGTCGGTGGTGAAGTTGCCGGTGATCGACGAGCGGCCACCCTCGATCACGTTGTTGACACGGGGAGCGGAGTAGACCTGTCCGTCAAGCACTATCGCCACCTGCTTCTCGATGTTGGCGGCGGTGATGCGTGCCCACTGGCGGGCTGCGTCGGGCTTCATGTTCATCGACACGTAGTTGCCGCCCTGCATCTGGTCAAACTCGCTGCTTGCCGAGGTCACGACGTCGCCCGAGAGAGCCGGACGCCCGTTGGCGGTCTTCAGAGCCACGAGCGTGTAGAGATCCACGCGGCGTGTGACGCCTGTGGCCGTGTCGGTGGCCTCCATGGTCTCAGGCTTCACTTCCCATGCCAGCTTCACGTTGGAGGGAAGCAGACGGCGTGCGGCCGGAGAGGATATGATGGAGTCGATGGCGGCGCGGTTGGCTGCCACGGCGGTGCCTACCATGATCGGGTTGTAGGGATTGGCTGTGTGGACAAAGTAGTCGAGCAGGCCGCGGCCGTTGCCGGTGGAGTCGGCGCGTCCCATGGCGGTAAGCTCCATGAGAGAGCCTTGGAACTCGTTGACCGGAATAGTTTCGTAGAACTCGAGGTTGGCCGACGATTTGAGCAGCTCCTTCACGCGGTCATGCTCCTTCACGCCCGGAAGCTCAAGCAGTATCTGGCCGTCCTTTTCAAGCTCCTGGATGTTGGGAGCCACAACGCCGAACTGGTCGATACGGTTGCGGAGCACGTTGGTCGAAGAGCTTACACGGTCTTTCACCTCCTGCTTCAGAGCCGCTTCGGCTGCCTCATAGCTGTCGCCGCGCTTCACCTGATCCTTGAACACCACCGACAGATCGCCCTGAGGGTCGAGTTTGCGGTACTGCTGGCAGAAGATCGACACGTAGTCGTTGCTGCGGGTGGCCTTCACCACGGAGTCAGTCTGCGCTATGGCTGCCTCGAAGTAGGGATTGCCGTCGGCGTTGGCCATGGAGCGCAGTATGTCTGGCACCGACACCTGAAGCGTCACATTCATGCCGCCCTTGAGGTCGAGGCCCAGGCCCACGCCGAGTTTCTGAACTTCGGCGAAGGTGTAGCCGAGATAGACTTTCTCTCTGGAAATCGAATCGATATAGCTCTTGTAAGCCATTCGGTAACTGTCGGAATTGACGCCTGCGTTGCCTGCCACGCTGGTCGCATAAGCCTCGGCCTTGTCCTCATGATGGTTGGTCACCAGAGTGAAGGAGATGTAGAAGAGGCAAATGAGCACCAGGAAGATGGCGATGACACCGGCCACGACGCTTCCTAATTTTCCTTTGCTTTGCATTGTGATAAAAAAGTATGGATTAATGTTATTTTTGATGTGCAAGTGTTTCAGCTTGCAAAGATACGACTTCTTTTTCAATTACTCCGCTTCCCGCAGGCTGATTTTAGATTATAGAAGAAGTACGGAAATATATCTTCGTGTTAAAGTCCCGCATATTCTTGCGCAATAAGCGGCTGAAATGCCCCCGGCCGGGCTTCAGGGCTGCGGTCGGGGGCATGATGGATATGGTTTGTGTGCCGGAGAGTGTTCAGGGGGTTCAGTCGAGCTGCTCGGCTATGAAGCGGTGCATCTCCGGGGTGTGGGTCTCGACGCTCTGCAGGAGCTTGAACTGGTTGCGGGTGCGCACCAGATTGTGGTCCGGATACTTGATCTTGTAGTAAGTGTCGCCGTTGATGTAGTCGGTCAGGAAACGCACGGCCTGCATGTAGGGGAAGAGGGCGGCGGCATAGGGAAGGTTTTCGATCTCCGCAGGGGTGAGGAAGCCGCGTGCCGACGAGAGATAGCCTTCGGTGAAGGCGCGGAATATATCCATGTTGAATTCCACGTGGTCTATGTCGGGATCATCCTCGGCCAGAGTGTTGGCGGCTGTGCGCAGGAAATCGCCGTAGTCGCTGAATATGTAGCTCGGCATCACGGTGTCGAGGTCGATCACGCAGAGTATGTTGCCCTGGTGGTCAAACATCATGTTGTTCACTTTCGTGTCGCAGTGGCAGATGCGCTTGGGAAGTTTCCCCTCGCGGTGGAGCTGCTCGGCGCGGCACATCGTGTCGGCGCGCTTCTCCAGCTCGTCAAGCAGAGGTTTCACTTCGGCCACTCTTCCTTCGGGGTCGGCTTCCACGGCGTCGTGGAGCTGTTTGAGACGGAATTCCATGTTGTGGAAATCGGGAATGCTCTCTTTAAGCTCCTTGTCGATGTCTACGAGCATGGCCTGGAAGTGGCCGAACGCCTTGCCGGCGTTGCGCGACGATTCGGGATTGACGGCTTCAAACGTCTCGGCGTCGGGGATGAATACCATCATGCGCCAGTAGCTCTCGCCGTCGAAAAAGTAGAGTTTGCCGTCGGCGGTGTTGGGTACGAAGGTGAGCACCTTGCGGTCTATGTCGTTTTCACCCGCTTTCTCAAGCTTGGAGCGGATATGGCCGGTGACGGCGGCGATGTTGTCCATCAGCACGTCGACGTCGGTGAAAATGTGGTGGTTGATCCGCTGCAGCACGTAGTCGGGAGCGTCAGCTTCCTCAGTGCGCACTATGTAGGTGTCGTTGATGAGTCCGTTGCCGAGAGGCTTCACGGAGGTCACTGTGCCTTTTACGGCGAAATGCTTCACTATGGACTTGAGAAGTCTTTCCATGAGATTCGAAGGGTTTTGTGTTGAATTTTCCACAAAGTTAGCTAAAAAATCGGATTGGCCACCCATATTTTGTCGCTTTGTGGCCGCTGTCGTGGCGCGGACTCTGTGACGGTTGCTTTTTTTTAGCTATTTTTGCGGTTGAAAACCTGTAGTTATGATACTGATAGTCGACGACGATAAATCCGTCAGGCTCTCGCTGAGTCTGTTGCTCCGCAGTGTTGGTCACCGGACGGCTATGGCTGCATCGCCCGAAGAGGCGCTGGAGTCGCTGCGGGTCTCGCGCCCGGATCTGGTGGTGATGGATATGAATTTCTCGGTTTCGTTCACTTCCGGACAGGAGGGACTCGAGCTGCTGCAGCGGTTCAAGGTGCTGGCGTCCGAGGTGCCGGTCATACTCATCACGGCGTGGGGCAGCATAGATCTGGCCGTGGAGGGCATGAGGCTCGGAGCGTTCGACTTCGTCACCAAGCCATGGCAGCCCCACGCCATGCTGCAGCGGGTGGCTACTGCTCTCGAACTTAACCGCGTGCAGCGTCCGGCTGAAGGCGGCCTGCTGCGCGACGGCATCATAGGCAACAGCCGTGGGCTGGAAGAGGTGCTCCAGACTGTCGGACGGGTGGCGCCTACCGATGCTCCGGTGCTTATACTCGGCGAGAACGGCACGGGCAAGGAATTGATAGCACACGCCATACATGCCAATAGCCGGCGGGCGTCGGCGCCGTTCGTCACTGTCAATCTCGGCGGCATCTCGCGATCGCTTTTCGAGAGCGAGATGTTCGGCCATGTCAAAGGAGCGTTCACCGGTGCGGTCACTTCGCGCAAAGGGCGTTTCGCCATGGCCGACGGGGGTACGATATTTCTCGACGAGATCGGCGAACTCGATCCCGGCTCGCAGGTCAAGTTGCTGCGGGTGCTCCAGGAGCACACCTACGAGGCGCTCGGCGACAGCACCACGCGTCGCACCGACGTCAGGGTGGTGTGCGCCACCAACGCCGATCTGTCGCGGATGGTGGCCGAGGGAACGTTCCGCGAGGATCTGTTCTATCGTATCAATCTTATAACGCTCCATATCCCTTCGTTGCGTCAGAGACTCGACGACATACCGTTGCTTGCCGACTGGTTCGTGAAGCAGTATGCCGAGCGTACGGGAACTCGCCCGCGACGGCTGACCGATGCCGCGCGACGGTGGCTTCAGACATGTCCGTTCCCGGGCAATATCCGCGAGCTGCGCAACATGGTGGAGCGCGCCATCATCGTCAGCGATACTCCCGAGATCGGGCCTGAGACTTTCGCCGGATTGTCGGCCGAGAGCGCACCGACAGCCGTTGCTGCCGATTCGGTGGCCGGAGCAAGACTCGGCGACATGGAGCGCGCCGCGGTGGCCGAGGCGATATCGGCTGCCGGAGGCAATCTGTCGCTTGCGGCCTCTTCACTCGGCTTGTCGCGTCAGGCTCTTTACCGTCGGATGGAAAAATACGGTCTAAAATGAAATCATCCTGGATTTTTTCAGTGCTCGCCCTGACTGTGGCGGCGATCGATCTGCTCTGGATTCTTCCCGTGCTGAACGGGTCTGACGTCGTGTGGAGCGATCTGTGGTGGCGTCTGGTCCTGGCCGTAGCGCCTATAGTGCTCCTCGTGTTGCTGTATGGATCAGTCATCAAGCCGGTAAATGCAGTGGTCAACGGCATGGATCTGCTGCGCGGCCAGGATTTCAGCACGCGTCTTGCCCGTGTCGGGCAGCCCGACGCCGACACTCTCGTCGGAGTGTTCAATTCGATGATGGACCGTCTGAAGACGGAGCGTCTGCGCAACATGGAGCAGAACAGTATGCTTCGGCAGATCATCGACGTGTCGCCGGCTGGTATCGCCATATCCGATTACGATGGCAATATAGTGGAAATGAACCGCACCATGGCCTCTTATCTCGGATTCAGTCGTCCGGCCGAGGCGTTTAGCCGGCGGTTTGAGGATCTGGATTCACCTCTGGCTGCGGCCGTTTCGCGTGTTAATCCGGGTCAGGCCGAAATACTGCGTGTCGGCGATGCCAATGTGATGCGCTGCACGCGGATGTGGTTTATGAACAATGGATTCCGGCGCTCGTTCGTCATGCTCGAAGAGCTTACCGACGAGGTGATGCGCGCCGAGCGCGAGGCCTACGGAAGGGTGATCAGGATCATATCGCATGAGGTCAACAACACTCTCACCGGAGTGGGATCCATTCTGGGACTGGTCGGCGAATTGCCGGCGGTGAAATCCGACGAAGTCATGTCGGATGCTTTGGAGAGCTGTCAGGAACGCTGTCAGGGACTTGGCCGGTTTATACGATCCTATGCCGAAGTGGTCAAGATACCCGACGCCAATCTGCAGCCGGTGGATTTGGCCGATTCGCTGCGTTCGATCTGGCCGTTCCTCGAAGGCATGGCGCCGGCCACGGTCGATATGGAACTTTGTTGCGAAGACACCACATCGGTCAAAGCCGACACAGTGCTTTTGGAACAGGTGATGGTCAATGTGGTGAAGAATGCTGTCGAAAGCATCGGCGACCGTCCTGATGGACGGGTGAAGGTGTCGGTAGGAGGGTCGCCCGTAAAGATTGAGGTTGTCGACAACGGTGGCGGTATCAGCCCTGAGGCGTCGCGCCATCTGTTCGCACCGTTCTTCTCCACCAAGCCCGGCGGACGCGGACTCGGACTGATGTTCGTGGCCGATATACTTGAAAAGCATGGCTGCGCCTTCTCTCTGCGCACCGATCCCGACGGAGCGCTGACGCGCTTCGTCGTGCAGTTCCCGCGTTAATCCCCGATATTTATTGACTGGGCTGTGTGTCAGCCCTTCTTCTCTTTGCCGGCGAGCATGCCGCATGCGGCATCGATATCCTCGCCTCTCGACGCCCGTATGGTGGCGGTGATGCCGAGTGCGTTCAGACGATCGCGGAATGCGGTCATGACACCGGCCTCCGGTGCTTTTTCGTCGTAGCCTGGCACAGGGTGGAATCGGATCAGGTTCACACGGGCGTCAGTGCCACGAAGCAGCCTTGCAAGCGCGTCGGCATGCCGGATATCATCGTTCTTCCCCTTCATCATGGTGTATTCCACCGACAGCCGTCGCTGATGGGCGAAGTCATGGCCGCGCAGCAGTTCGATCACCTCCGCCACCGGATATGCCCTTTCTACAGGCATCATGTCGGCACGCTCGCTCCCGAAAGGGGAATGGACGCTAAGCGCCAGATGCACTTTGGTCATATCAAGCAGCCGGCGTATGCCATCGGGACGTCCGACGGTCGACACCGTGATGCGCTTCGGACTCCATGCCAGCCCCCACGTGGCGGTGAGTATCTCGATAGCGCGCACCACCGCATCAAGATTGTCAGTCGGTTCACCCATCCCCATGAACACCACGTTGGTCAGACTTTCCGACTCTTCGACCGACAATATCTGGTTAATTATCTGAGCTGCCGACAGATTGCCGTGAAAACCCTGTCGGCCGGTCATGCAGAAGGCGCAGTTCATGCGGCATCCGGCCTGCGAGCTGACACACAGCGTGCTGCGGTCGCGGTCGGGGATCATCACAGCCTCTACATCACGGTCGCTCGCTCCACGGAACAGATATTTCACAGTCCCGTCGGCCGACGACACCCGCTTCATAGGCTCCTCGCGTCCGGTACAGTAGGCCTCAGCAAGTGTAGCGCGCGCACGCTTCGAAAGATTGGTCATGTCGTCGATCTTCGCGACCCGTTTCTGATACAGCCAGTCGGCCATCTGGCGTGCGGCATATCGCGGCATTCCGCAGCCTGCGGCCACGGATTCCAGCTCGGCGAGATTCATGCCGATGAGAGGTGTCATATATTCCATGACGCGAAGATAAGCAAAAAATCATTCATCGCAGTCTGATGAAAAGTGTTAAAATGACGCCAAAACAGATAAAAATGTTGACAAATGGGGTAAAATTATCTTGTTGTGTGAAAATTTGCAACAATTAGTTGTGCAAATCTGCGATTTTGTCACTAACTTTGCAGCGCCTGACATCAGAAAGAGAAAACACAGCGCTATTATATCTTAGATCACCCGCCACACCCCACATAAAGATATTTACGGCACAACGCGATTAAACAAATCCGGCTGTCATCCCCCCCCGATCGTTTTGCTTCAGGCAGAGCCCTCGGGGTCTTTTTGTTTGTTGAGATTGTTAGACAACGTTATATATACTTGAATTTTGGTTATGAGGGAGGTGCGTTACTGCGAAGTAGCGCACTTTTCATATCTGTTATCGCCGGCAGAATATGAAACACGAATGAAATATTCGGCAAACACATCGAAAATTCACCGCGATAGTCGCCAAGAGAAGATCACACGAATACTGCATTGCGAATACTGCGGAATACTGCATCGCGAAAATCACGTTGCAAAAAAACTCAAAAAGCTTGCACGTCTCAAAAGAAACATTTAACTTTGCAGTCGCAATCGGGGAATATGCAATCCCATTGCCGGTCCCATAGCTCAGTTGGTTAGAGCACCTGACTCATAATCAGGGAGTCCTTGGTTCAAGCCCAAGTGGGACCACTTATTCAAATGTTAAATTAAGGCAAAACGCTGATTATCAACATAATCGGCGTTTTGCTTTTTATATGCCCTATGCACGCCGATGA
>Ga0137306_100637_pt1 | contig 45183 bp, 26 predicted proteins | sample Inofroosms_March_FD_97187 | JGI IMG/M metagenome (GOLD analysis project Ga0137306, IMG submission 97187) | Mouse cecal microbial communities from Vienna, Austria - N-Acetylneuraminic and N-Acetylglucosamine D2O microcosms_March | ecosystem: Host-associated > Mammals > Digestive system > Large...
CGGTTATATCCGCTTTCGCCCAGGTGCGGTTTATTGCGTACTGCATTGCGTGCGTTACGCTGTCTTCTTTTTTACCGATTTTATTGCCGATAGTTTTGCCCCACTGATGGGTATCGCCCTTGATTGCAAGTATTACCGCTTCTACTAAATACCCGTAGCCTGCGTTCTTTACGCTTACTCCTATCTTATTGAATTCGTCCTGCGCTAAACGGCGCAGTTTGTTTTCTGTCTGGGCTTCCGTCTGCTGTACGGCAGGCTCGGCTTCCGTTCCCAGAATTATCGGCATTACGTTAAGAAGCTGATTGACTACAAGTTCCGTTTTATATCCTGTTTGCCATTTCACAAACGTGTAATCCGCGCCCAGCCGCTTCGCCAAATCTAACGTCGTTTTGCTCGGGTTGTTCGTATTGACTACAACGTACGGTCTCTGCTTCAGTACCGTTGAGCGGATCCTTTTCAAGAGCTCAAGTCCGTCGCCCCTGCCCGTCTGTAATTCCAAATCGAGTATCACTGCGTGAGGGTTATGGTTACAGATAAACGCAAACGCGTCGTCCGAATTTTTTGACACGCCCACTATGTTCAGTTCGTCCGGATGCTCTTTTATCGACGCCGTAAGCTCCGTTACGTCGCCGGCTTCGTCCTCGACTATCATTACGTTCAGTTTATTTCTCATTCGCTTTTTTCCTCGCTTCTTTTTTTCTTACGTTCCGCCTCTCCATTATAATATATCTTCCCTTTCTTTCACAATAGTTTTTAGTCGGGTTCGTAAAAATTTTCAGCCGTTTTCGGCATAAAAAAAGCGCGGTAAATCGTTTACATTTCGCTAAAAATGAACGAAAAACCGCGTTTTTGGCTGGGGTAGCTGGATTTGAACCAACGAATGACGGAGTCAGAGTCCGTTGCCTTACCGCTTGGCGACACCCCAATAACGTTATTATTATATATGACTGAAACAAAAATTTCAAGCATTTTTGCTTGATTTTTAAAAAATAATAATATAAAAACGCCTTTTGCAAGGCGCTTTTTTTCAATCCATTACAAGAAACGCGGAGCCTATAAGTCCGGCATCGTTACCGAGCGTTGCAAGTTCCGTCTTTACGGGGGCGTACTCCATTCCGCCGAACACGATTTTTCCAAGCTTTTCCCTGACGGGATTCAAAAGAGCTTCGCCTGCGGCGCTCACCCCTCCGCCTATCAAAACGGCTTCGGGACGCAGAATATTTACAAGGTTTGCGATTCCCTCGGCAAGATAACCGGTGTACGCGTCCAGAACACTCATAGCGGTTTTATCGCCTGCCTTTACTCCGTCGAAAACGGTCTTTCCGTTGACGCTGTCCAAATCGGGGCATATTTTCCATAGCACGCTGTCCCTGTCGTTTTGCATTGCGCGTTTGGTTTGTCTTATCAATGCGGTTGCGGAAGCGTACGCTTCGAAACAGCCGTCGCGGCCGCACGAACACTTTTCACCGCCCTGACGAATAACCTGATGCCCGATTTCGGCGCCAGCAGAACGGAAACCTTCGAAAAGTTTACCGTCTATTATAATTCCGCCGCCGATACCCGTTCCAATCGTCAGAAACAGCACGTCGTCATAATTCTTTCCGCTTCCCGCCATCTTCTCGCCGAGTGCGGCGGCGTTTGCGTCGTTTGCAATCTTCACGGGAACACCGAGCCGTTTTCCGACTTCGGCGCAGATAGGAACGTCCTTCCAGACGATATTAGGACTGTAAACTATCACTCCGTTTTTGCTGTCGATTATTCCAGGCGCGCCTATACCTGCGCCCTCCGCCTTTACGCCTGCCTGACGTTCGAGCCTGCTGACGAGTTCAGCAATATTGCCTGCGATAACAGCGCAGTCCGCTGCGCCAGTGGGAACGCTGCCCTTGACAAGTATGTTTCCGTCACTGTCGACAATTCCGCATTTTATCGACGTACCGCCGATATCTATACCTGCATAAAATTTCTTTTCCATATCTATCCTCGCCCGATAAATTATATCACGCATTTATTACGAAGTAAATCATTTACGGCAGGTAAAGCCGATGCAAAGCTAATTTATACGCAAAATCGCTTGAAAGTGTTTTAAAAACATTATATAATATATTTAATCGAAAGAGGTGAACAAATGAAAATCAAACAGACGGCAGGAAGAAAAACGTTAGGCGAATTTGCTCCTAAATTCGCAAAACTTAACGACGACGTACTTTTCGGCGACGTATGGTCGGGCGGCGAAATAACGCTAAGGGAACGCTCGGTCGTAACGATCGTCGCACTTATGGCACAGGGACTTTGCGACAGCTCGTTCAGATACCATCTTGAAACCGCGAAAAAGAACGGCGTGACGCGAGGCGAAATCGCGGAAATTCTGACGCACGCCGCATTCTATTGCGGATGGTCGAAAGCGTGGGCTGCGTTCAACGTTGCAAAAGACGTGTGGAAAATCGAAAATCCGCTTGACGAAGCCAAGTGCGAACACGCTAACAGAATGATTTTCCCCATAGGTGAACCCAACAACGCTTACCGCCTCTACTTTATCGGCAACAGCTATCTTGCCCCCGTATCGAACGATCAGGTGGGAATTTACAACGTGACTTTCGAGCCGAAGTGCCGTAACAACTGGCACGTTCACAGAGCGACAAAAGGCGGAGGTCAGATACTTATCTGCATTGCAGGCAGAGGCTACTATCAGGAATACGGCAAGCCTGCGCAGGAACTCTTCCCCGGCGACGTTGTAAACATTCCGTCGGGAGTTAAGCACTGGCACGGCGCCGCGCCCGACAGCTGGTTTTCACACCTTGCCGTCGAGGTGCCTTCGGAAAACGGCGTTACCGACTGGTTCGAACCCGTCGACGACAAACATTATAATAAATTAAAATAAAAATAAAAAAACTGCTTCTTCGCGAAGCAGTTTTTTTATCTCAGTATATTACAGCATCGTCGCGGGTATAGCCTTCAAGCGAGTTTTCCTTTACCTGAATACAGATATATTTTATCCCGCTCGTCTCTCCGGCAAAAATCTGTCTTTTAGCCGACGGTGAAATTCTCAGCCAATCACCCTTTTTTAAAGCAACGGTATCGCCACCGATTACAGCCTTTCCCTCGCCCTCTAAAACCGCGTATATTTCCTCGTTCTTCTTATGCGAATGAACAAACGGAACGCTTGCGCCGGCAGGCAGTTCATTTACGCTTATCTCCGCTCCCGTAAGTTGAAGAACGCCGTGAAGCTCCGCGCGCCCACTTGAAAGCGCACCTGTTTTTGTGTATTCTTTCATTTTAACACTCCTTTAAAAATATTTTCCGCGTTTAATATAGCATATTTTTAATTACGTTGCAATACGGTTACTTTTTTATTACCGTTTAATAATTTAGTAACCAAGTATCTTTTTGATACCGGCTGTTGACAGAACGGTCTTTATTTGTTAAAATTTATTTATAGGAGGATCTTATGCTGACGAAAGACGAATTACCCGAATGTCCCGTAGCTACGACCGTACGGCTTATAGGCAACAAATGGAAACTTCTTATAATACGCAATCTGCTTGACGAACCGCAGAGATTTTCCGAGCTGAAAAAAGGTATAGACGGAATTTCGCAAAAGGTTTTATCGGAAAATCTGCGCGCGCTTGAAAGCGACGGAATTATCGACAGGGAGGTGTTTGCCTCCGTTCCGCCGAAAGTTGTATATTCGCTTTCAGAAATAGGCAAATCGCTTCTGCCGATAATCAACGCGATGGGCGACTTCGGAAACAGCTACAAAAATATGATTATCTGAATCAAGCGTTCCGGCGCAAATTTTAAGATAAAAAATTTTTCATATTTACTTGCGTTGACGCAGAATATGCAATATAATATCGATAGGCAATTAAAACGTAAGAGGTCAAGTATGATAAACGAAAAAATAGCAAAGCTCATTATCGAGCAGGTAAACAAGGAACTCTATTCGGGATATCTCTATCTCGATTTTGCAAACTACTACGCTGACGCAGGTCTTGACGGGTTTGCGCACTGGTACGAAATTCAGGCTCAGGAAGAGCGCGATCACGCAATGATGATGCGCCGTTACCTCATCGATAACGGCGTAAGAGTCACTTTCGACGCCGTTGCAAAGCCCGACAAAGTATTCAAATCGTGCGACGATCCGCTTAAAGCAGGTTATGAACACGAACAGTACGTAACTTCGCTTATCAACAATATCTACGCCGAGGCGAACAAAATTCACGACTACAAGACTATGCAGTTTTTAGACTGGTTCATTAAGGAACAGGGCGAAGAGGAAAAAAACGCCGAAGATCTGTTAAAGAAAATGCAGCTCTTCGGGCACGACGCAAAGGGGCTGTATTCGCTGAATCAGGAACTTTCCGCAAGGGTCTACGCGCCCTCGACAACGGGACCTGCAATGTAAAAGTAACTGAATAATCAAAATATCCATACAATATTGTATGGATATTTTAAATTATGACAGAAACGCGGTTTTCGCATATGCAAAAGAATGGGCGTTTAAACGCAACCCCAAATATTACGATTTCAGCAGATTAGGCGGTGACTGCACAAACTTCGCTTCGCAGTGCATTTACGCAGGCGCAGGCGTTATGAATTACACCCCCACTTTCGGCTGGTTTTACAAATCCGCAAGCGACAGAACGCCGTCCTGGACGGGCGTCGAATACCTGTATAACTTTCTGGTTAATAACGAGGGCGCGGGTCCTTTCGCCGAAGACGCGCCTTTAAACAAGCTTGAAGTCGGTGATATCGTTCAGCTCGGCAGGGCGACGGGAGATTTTTACCACTCGCCCGTAGTCGTAAGAATTGCAAACGGACAGATATACGTTGCGGCGCACTCTTACGACGCTTTCAATAAACCCCTCTCCTCCTACCGCTTTGAAAAGGTGCGCGGTATACATATTTTGGGCGTAAGGAAAGACTGAATTTATTTTTCGTCGCTACCCGAATTTTCTCTTTCGTATTCTTCTCTTAAAATCTGGCTTATCTCAGCCAGATTTTTTGACATTCCGTCTATGGTGTTCAGCGACGCTGAAAAGCAGTACTCTTTTCTGCTTTTTCTGTTTAACGCGTTATTGCGTCCCCACATATCACAGACTTCGTGCCTTTCCTTTACTTTTTTACCGTTTTATTCCCGTTAGCACTTATGCAAACTGGGAACAAGGCAGACGTGAACCAAGCATAGACGATATATATAAATTGCTTTACATATTAGAAATTAAAGCAAATGATTTATTTGAATAAAAATATTTATATTAAAACGCTTGCCATAATCAAAATAAACTGATAATATATAAATATATTTTTCGGGGGCATAGCTCAGTTGGTTAGAGCGCTTGCTTGACATGCAAGAGGTCGCAGATTCGAGTTCTGCTGTTCCCACCATCAACTTTTCGGTGTGCTTGCCGAAAAGTTGTTTTTTATTTGTTGACTTATCTTTATAAAGCGTGTAATATATAGCCGAAAAGGAAATTTGAATATGTTTAAAGTTACCGAGGATATTTTTTATATCGGCGTAGACGATACCGACATCGACCTGTTCGAAGGACAGTACGCCGTGCCGAACGGCGTTTCTTATAACTCATATATCTGCAAAGATAAAAAAATAGCCGTGTTCGATACCGTCGACAGCAGAAAGACGGCGCAGTGGCTTGAAAATCTTGAAACCGCTTTAAACGGGAAACAGCCCGATTACCTTATTATTTCGCATATGGAACCCGACCACGCTTCGAGCATACCCGCGTTTTTGGATAGGTATCCCTCCGCCTCCGTCGTCGGAAACGAAAAAACTTTCATTATCGCTGAAAGATTTTTCAGGGACGCGAAATTTAAAAAGCTCACCGTAAAAGACGGCGACAAGCTCGATTTGGGAAAACACAGAATAACTTTTCATTTTGCGCCTATGGTGCATTGGCCGGAAGTTATGTTCTCTTACGACGAAGCGGACAAAGTTTTATTTACCGCGGACGCTTTCGGCAAATTCGGCGCGCTTTCGCACAAAGAAGACTGGCTTGACGAAGCAAGGCGGTACTATATAAATATAGTCGGCAAGTACGGCATTTCCGTTCAGGCGATACTCAAAAAAGTCGGCGCGCTCGACGTTAAAACCATCTGCCCCCTTCACGGACCCGTTCTGAAAGACGATATTTCGCATTACGTCGGAAAATACTCGATATGGAGTTCGTATACTCCCGAAGAGGACGGCGTGTTTATTGCTTACGCCTCAATCTACGGCAACACGGAAAAAGCAGCAAAAGAGCTTTGCAGCAAGCTGTTAAAGCGCGGTATTAAGGCGGAAACGGCAGATCTTGCACGCTACGACCCCTCTCAGGCGGTTGCAAACGCCTTTAAATATTCAAAACTCGTTATAGCAAGCGTGACCTGCGACGGAGGTATTCTGCCCTGCGCGGAAGCTTTTATAAATAAGCTGAAAGCAAAGAGTTTTCAAAACCGCACCGTCGGATTTATTCAGAACGGAAGCTGGTGCCCTGTATCCGCAAAAGTTATGCGCACCGCGTTTGAAAGCTTTAAAAACATTGCTTTCTGTAACAGCGCCGTTACCGTAAATTCGGCAATGAACGAAGAAGCCGAAAAACAGCTTTCCGCCCTTGCGGAAGAACTTGCAGAATAAAACTGTATTTAAACGACAAACGCCGATAAAATATCGGCGTTTTTATTTTGTAATTTTTATATTTTATGATATAATCACGGTATGTTTACACCTTACGAAGTACAGCAAAACTATTTAAACGTTGCAAAGAGCAAAACCGAAGCAAAATGGTACAGAATACTCTTTCTTGCGATTTTTGCAGGCGCGTTCATTGCGATAGGCGCAACGACGGCCACGTTTGCTTCCGCGACGGCAACGGTAAACAGCAACGCAATAAAAGCCGCAGTTTTCCCTGTGGGACTGATTCTCGTCGTACTTTTCGGCGCGGAACTGTTTACGGGAAACTGTCTTCTGATAGCCCCTGCCGCAGACAGAAAAATCAAGCCGCTTCCGCTATTGAAAAATCTGTCGCTTGCCTACCTCGGAAATCTTATCGGCGGAGTGCTTATCGCGGTTTTGGTAGTTTACAGCGGAGTTCAGTCGGGCGCGGTCGAACAGCTCTGCATCGAAACCGCCGCAAACAAGTGCAATCTTAACTTCGGAGAAGCGCTGCTCCGCGGAATACTGTGCAATATGCTCGTGTGTCTTGCGGTGCTTGCGTCGATGTCTGCAAAGAGCGCGCACGGAAAGATAATAGCTCTCTATATGCCTATTTTCGCATTTGTCATCTGCGGTTTCGAGCACAGCGTGGCAAATATGTACTATCTGACCGCAGGACTCTTGTCCGGGCACGCCGAGGGCTTGACCGTCGGCAACGCGATTTTATTCAGCCTTATCCCGTCAACTTTGGGAAACATAATCGGAGGAGCGATAATTTCCCTTTCGTTATACTATCTTTTCAGACCGAAGAAAACGGACGTAGCCGATTAAAAAAACCGCAGTAGCTACTGCGGTTTTTTATTTTAGAAATCTTCGAAATCGTCGTCCGTCGCATCCCTCACTTCCGGCTGTTTGCGTTCCTTTCTTATCTTGTGCTTTATGGGGAACGCCCAGAATATCGAAACCAGCCACAATAAAACGTAGCAAAGTCCGCTTATCCAGGTGAACGTGCCTGCGCCGTTGAAAACACCCTGAATGATTCTGCCGTTTTCGCCGTTCCAGAAATCATTCAAAACGCCGACCTTGGGCGCGATGACGGGAAAGAGCGTGAGCGCAAGCCATATGACGGCAGGTATCCAGCATATGAGCTTGACGTACCACATAGTGAAACGCTTGTTCTTTGCAAACATATGAAAGAATGAAAAAAGGAATAATATGAACCAGGGCGCAATAAACGCAAGCATACCGAGACATATGTATCCGTAATACCCCATATATTCGTCTACGCCGTTTTCGGTGACGTATTTTGAAACTTCGTCGCTCAAAGCGGTTTTGAGCTTGCCTTTGAGATCTTCCTTTTCCTCTTCACCGAAGCCGAGTTCCGCAAGCAGATCGTTGTAGTTGGTTACGATTTTATTTCCCTGAGCTTCGGGCGGAGTCTCGCCTCCGTCGGGCGTGCCGTCTCCGTTTTCGCCGTTGCCCTCGTCGGGAATGCCTTCTTCCTCTCCGCCTGTTTCACCGACGACGGCGGAAGCGTTTACGCTACCCTGTTCCTCCGAGTTTTCGCCTCCGAAAATATTACCTATCAGATCTTCGAGGTTTAACTTGCTCAGATCCATTTTATCGGAAACGGCTACGCAGAGAATCGACTCCACGCTCACCGTTTCGCCGTCTTTGAGGTTTTCGACGGTGGTATCGTAAATATCCTGAATTTCATCGACGATAGCCTGTCTGTTGTCTTGGCTTATGGGTACGTCGTCGCCTAAAATGACGGCAACCTCGTCAACGAACCTGTTTGCCACTTCGCCCACGTTTCCGTCGGTTACGTCGCTGAGTCCTCTTATGATTTCAGTCAGCCCCTGCACCTTTTCGTCGGTGAACTTTTCAGACTGACTTCCGTCCGTGTCCATATCCTTATACAGCGCGTTTGCAAACGCAAGCACTGCGGCGTCCTCGATTACACGCTTGCCCTCGTCGGTTTCAAACAGATTAACGACGTTGTCAACTATACTGTTTATAAGCCTTGTAACGAGCGCGTCGTCACCGAAAAACAGATCGTCCATCACCATTTCAGCCTTGTTGCCCGAACCTATTAAAACCTTGAACGAAGCGAAAGCGGAAACGGAAATTTCGCCCTCGGCGCCGCCCAAAACGTTTTTGACCATTCTTGCAACGACAGGACTGAAATCTACCTTCTGTTCCTGATCTTTAAGCTGTTCTTCAAGCAGTGCGTCTATCTTTTCGTCGGTGAACTCCATTACGCCCTTATCGCGCAGAACCTTGCCCGCGTCAAGCTTGAAAATCGGCATAAAAAACAGCGAAAGCATTGCAACGATACAAAGTATACAAACAATCATATTTACGGGGATAAGCAGTCTTTGAAGTTTCTTCTCCCTCTCTGATAACAATTTAGCCATATTCATCTCCTATTATTCTCCTATTGATTTTATCATTTCCCAAGCCGAAAAGTCAAGCGCAGCGACGTTATTATAAAATAATGAAAAATACGTTTAAAAAATTACATAATTTGACTATTGACCTCGGAGCGTATATAGTGTATAATGTAATATGTAGCAAAAGTCGGATTTTTTCATTATTCAGTAAAAATTTATCGATTTGCTGTTTACATATTACAGTATACGTTTATATAATATATAGGAGGCTAAAAAAATGGATTGGCTTAAAAACCTGTCGGTGATGGAACATATTTTCTTCTGGCTGGGAATTGTTTCAACACTTTTTCTGATTATTCAGATAATAATGCTGTGCGTATCCGGCTTCGGCGGTGATATCGATATCGACGGCGACGGAGACATAGACGTTGACACCGACTCCGGCATATCGCTGTTTACCATTAAAGGTATAACGGCGTTTTTTGCAGTGGGAAGCTGGACGGGTCTGCTTACCTGTGCGGTGACGGGCGATAAACTGCAATGGCTGGCAGTTTTCGTTGCGGTTATCGCAGGCGCGGTAGCTATGGTCGGCGTTGCGTTTGCAATGAGAGCAGTGAGTAAGCTTCAATGCAACGGTGTGTTTGAAATAGAAAAAATCGTAGGTCAGCAGGCTACGGTGTACGTTTCCGTTCCCCCTTCGCGGAGCGGAAGGGGAAAAATTACTCTCAACGCGCAGGGAAGATTTCTGGAACTCGACGCGGTTACGGACTGCGACAGCCGTCTTGCCGTTGACGAAACGGTCGAAATAGTGTCCACCGAAAACGAATGTACTGTAGTCAGACGGCTTGCCCTTGAAGCGCCGTCGGACAAAAAAGAAGAAAACTAAATTATTTTTAAGGAGAAATATATGAAAAATTTGCTTGCAAGCGCAGGCGCGACTATCGGCATAGTCGTCGGCATAGTCGTCGCGTTGGTTGCGGTAATGATTATTCTTACCGTTTTCGTAAGATTTAAAAAATGCCCTTCCGACAAAATTATGGTAATCTATGGTAAGATTTCCGCAAATAAAGACGGCACTTACCGCTCGGCAAAATGTATCCACGGCGGTGCGACGCTGGTAATGCCCTTTATTCAGTCGTACACTTATCTTGATTTGACTCCCCTCTCAATCTCTGTTGATCTGAAGAGCGCGCTGTCGAAACAGAATATCCGTATCGACGTTCCCTCCATTTTTACGGTAGGTATTTCCACAGATCCTGCGATTATGCAGAATGCGGCGGAACGTCTCTTGGGCTTACAGCTCAAAGAAATTTCCGACCTTGCAAAGGACATCATCTTCGGTCAGCTCCGTTTAGTTATCGCAACGATGGATATCGAAGAGATAAACACCGACAGAGATAAATTCCTCGAAGCTATTTCGAGAAACGTCGAGGGCGAACTCAAAAAAATAGGCTTAAAGCTCATAAACGTCAACGTCACCGATATCTCCGACGAGAGCGGATACATAGTAGCGCTCGGTAAGGAAGCGGCTGCAAAGGCGATCAACGACGCGAGAGTTTCAGTTGCGGAAGAGAACCGCAAGGGTGCGATAGGCGAAGCAAACGCGCAGATGCAGCAGCGTATAAACGTTGCGGAAGCCGAAAGCAAGGCGATAGACGGCGAAAACAAGGCGAAAGCCGACATTGCCGCGTCTAAGGCACAGCTGAGACAGAAAGAAGCCGAGGCAATGAAACTTGCCGTTACCGCCGAAAACGTACAGGCGGCAAAGGCGAAAGAAGAGAGCTATGCGGCTGAAAAAGAAGCCGAAATTGCCAGAGCTTCGCGCGAAAAGGCAACGAGAGAAGCCGACGTCATCGTCGCGTCCGAAATCGAAAAGAGAAAGATAGAAATCGAAGCCGACGCACAGGCTGAAAATATCCGCCGTAAGGCTAAGGGTGAAGCCGACGCTATCTACGCCAGAATGGAAGCCGAAGCAAGAGGTCTTTACGAAACCCTTTCAAAGCAGGCCGAAGGTATGGATAAACTCGTCAAAGCCGCAGGCACTTCCGACGAGGCCGTAAGGCTTATGATTGCCGACAAGCTTGAAACGCTGGTCGCAACGCAGGTCGAAGCTATCAAAAACCTTAAAATCGACAAGGTCACCGTCTGGGACAACGGACAGAGCGCCGACGGCAAAACCGCAACCGCGAACTTTGTTTCGGGCGTTATGAAGTCCCTCCCCCCTCTCGACGATCTGTATTCGATGGCAGGCTTGAAAATGCCTAAGGTTATCGCCCCCGAAAAAATCGAGGACGCGCCTCAAAAAAAACAGAAAAACAGCGATAAAAAGAATTAACCGTCAAAAATAAAAACAGCCCTTCGGGGCTGTTTTTTATTTTTGAAAACCGAATCTTTGTCTGTAAAAAATTATTAATCTTTTTCAGATAACTATTGACAAACCGGTTTAAATGGTTTATAGTTAGTACACTTAATACAGTTAAGACAGTGGATTATGCAGACAGAAAAAACAAGCGTATATTTGAAAATTGTAAACGACTTTAAAAGAAAGATAGATTTGGGGCTTTACGGTGAGGGTGAACAACTGCCGAGCTGCCGCGACCTTGCTTTTAAAATGGGTATAAACCCCAACACCGTACAGCGTGCGTATACCGTGCTCGAAGAGGGCGGATTTATTTTCACACAGCCGAAAAAGGGCGTTTACGTTGCCGTGCGCGACAAAAAGCGGTACGCCGACGAAATCGCAAGGGAAAAGCTTTGCGAGATTAAAAACTCGGGAATCGACAAGAAAATATTAATAAAAATTATTGACGAAATCTGGGGGGACGGAAATGATTGAAACAACAAACCTTTCAAAAAGCTTCGGCGGCAAGACAGTATTCAATAATACCGATATCACAGTCGAAAAAGGCAGTATCTGCGGACTTGTGGGCATTAACGGCGCAGGAAAAAGCACGCTTTTGAGAATTCTTTCAGGCGTTATGCGTCAGGACGGCGGAGAGGTTAAAATAAATGGCGAACGCGTTTACGAGAATGAGCGCGTCAAGTCGAAAATATTTTTTCTGCCAGACGACCCCTACTACGATACGGGAGTTACGGGCGAAAAGCTGAAAAAAATGTATTCCGTCTTTTACGATTTCGACGGGGAAATTTTCGAGTACTATACAAATAAATTTTCGCTTGACCTCAAAAGACCGATACGCAATTTTTCAAAGGGAATGAAGCGTCAGCTTTTTATTTCGGTTGCGCTTGCGTGCCGACCCGAATATCTGTTTTTGGACGAAGCGTTTGACGGTCTTGACCCTCTGGCGCGGCTGGAATTCAAACGCGGACTTATAAAGATACAGGAAAACGGCTGTACCGTCATTATCGCTTCACACTCTTTAAGAGAGCTTGAAGACATCTGCGACAGCTTCATTTTAATCGACGAAACAAACGTCAGAGTCAGCGGAAACATTGAAAAAGCGCTTTCAAACATATTCAAACTGCAACTCGCGTTCAGGGAAAACATACAGCCCGAAAATCTGCCGTTCGAATATATCCGCGCCGAAGTAAGCGGTCGGGTTATAACCGTGGTAGCGCGCGGAAACAAAGCGGAAATTACGGCTAAAATTTCCGAAATGAAACCTCTTATAATGGAAGAAATTCCTATGAATTTAGAGGATCTGTTCATAGAAGAAGTTCAGGAAAGGGGATATCTGAAATGAAAAAATACTTTTTTTACGAACTGAAAAATAAAGCTTACGTAATTTTATGCCTTGCAGTTATCGCAACGTTGATATACTCCTCGAATATACTCACTACTGCGTTTTACGGCGACAGTCAGCAGGTATATCAATTCGACGTGCATCTCACAACCGTTTACTTTTTAAGCATCGCGCTTGCTGTTATCGCGCCGTTGATTCAGTTCAGTTACAGAATGTCAAGGCGGAGTGTGGATATGTATTACGCCCTCCCCCTGTCGCATTACAAAATATTTACGGTAAGATATTTAGTCGGTCTGATATTAGTGTTTGCGCCCTATTTTACGGCTTACCTCACGGGCGCGCTTATTATGCTGATAAAGACGTCCGACAGAATTTTTTACGGCGTATACTATCTGCCCCACTTCTTCCTGTCTCTACCTGCTGTATTTTGCATATATACGATTGCCTCTTTCGCCTTTACCCGCGCAAACAAATTTATCGACGGCGTTATTTTTATTATCTTCTGGCTGTTCGTCTGGGCGCTTGTCGGCAAATTTTTCGGCAAATTTATTTATTACGATTTTGTTAATTATAAAATAAGTAAGGTCTTCTCGGATTATTTCATAACTTTTGCCCCTCTTGAAAGACTGACCGATTATTTTCTGGCAAAACTTGTCGGCGAGCGCTTCGTTTCGACAATGAATGACGACGTTGCAAATATGGCGGCAGCCTATACCCTGACGGGCGTTACGGCGGTTTTTGCAACAGTGTGGCTGTTCGTTTCGGAAAAGTATACCAAATCCGAAAGTGCAGGTCAGGTATCCGACAGCCCGTTCGGTTACAAGGTAATGATACCGCTTTTTACCGCGTTGGCGCTGAGCTTTTGCGATTTGTCGGAGCCCGAAACGTATATATTAGTCGCAATGATAATAATCGGGTCGCTGATTGCAACCGTGCTTTACAGGCGCACTTTAAAATTAGGCATACGGCAGACGCTGATTTTAATCGGCTCGGTAATTGCCGGAATTGTATTCGGAGCAATAATCACGGCAATATGGTAATATAAAAAACAGCCCTCAGGGGCTGTTTTTTAATGCAAGTTTTTTAAATGATTTCCCCGTATTCCGTTTAGCCGAAATCAGACGCACGGCAAGCTTGTATAATTCTCCGACGGGAATTACCGAAACCGCAACTCCCAACGCAATCAGCCAGTGCTGCCAGCTTAAACTGTTCAGTCCGAACGCGCCTGCAAGCGGAGTTACGGCGAGCAGTACGTTCGATAAAAACCCTGCAAGCACTGTTATAAGCAGTACTTTATTGGTAAGTATTCCGCATCTGAACAGCGACTGTCTTTCCGAACGGATATTAAACGACTGGAACAGTTCGGCAAATGAAATCGTAAGAAAAGTCAGAGCGGTTGCAACTTCGTTGCCGAATACCTTTAACGACACTGCGTATACGCCTATCGTAATCGCCGTTATAAACAGTCCGAAAAATGCGATAAAGCTTAAAGAACTCTTTGAAAACAAACTCTTTTCTGCGCGGACGGGCGGTCTTGACATAACGTCTTTGTCCTCCCTCTCCATTCCCAGCGCAAGCACGGGGAAGCTGTCTGTGATAAGATTCAGCCAAAGCAGCTGCGTAGACAGCATAAAATCATATTTGAAGAACACGACAGATGCGACGAGTATCGCCAGAACTTCGGCAAGGTTGGTAGAGAGGAAAAACTGGATAGTCTTTCTGATATTCGCCGAAATGCGCCTGCCTTCGCGGACTGCGGAAACTATTGTGGTGAAATTGTCGTCCGCTATTACCATATCGGAAGCGTTTTTCGTCACGTCCGTGCCCGAACCCATAGCAATGCCGATATCGGCGCTTTTAATGCTCGGAGCGTCGTTAATCCCGTCGCCCGTCATTGCAGTGACGAAACCGCGCTTTTTAAACGCTTTGACTATCATATTTTTATGTTTAGGCGAAACTCTTGCAAAAACACGGCAAGCGGTGATTTTTTCTGTGCGCTCGCTTTTTGAAAGTTTGTCAAGCTCCTCACCCGACATAACCTCCTCTTCCCTTTCGGCAATACCGAGCTTTTTCGCAATGGAAAACGCCGTTCTGACGTGGTCGCCCGTAATCATTACGGTTGCTATGCCTGCGGTTTTACACTCGGCAACCGCCTCTTTTGTCCCCTCTTTGAGTCCGTCCGACATAGCGCAAAGCCCGATAAACGTAAGTCCCTCTTCCGAAATTTCTTTATCGAAACTCCTGTACGCAAAGCCAAGAACCCTGAGCGCGTCGTCGGAAAAGGCGTCGCATTTTTTAAGTATATCCTGTTTATCGGTTTTGTTTATAGCGCGGACTCCGCCTTCCGATGCAATGAACGCACAGCGGTCGATAAGTATATCGGGCGCTCCCTTTACAAAACAGATTTTTTCGTTTCTGAAAGCAGAGGCCACGCTCATCATCTTACGCTCGGAAGTGAACGGCAGTTCGGCAAGTTTTTCATAACCGAAGCTGAAATCGTTTTCGTCCGCGTAAACTCTTAAAGCTATTTCGGTGGGATCGCCGACGTAGGCGCCTTTTTCGCCCTTGACGGCTGTACAGACCGTCATACACTGCAACAGCCTGTTTTTTGCGCTGTCGGCGCAGAAAATTTCACGAACGCGCATTTTATTCTGCGTAAGCGTGCCCGTCTTATCCGTACAGATTACCGAACAGCCTCCGAGCGTTTCCACCGACTGTAATTTGCGTATGACGACGTTCCGCCTTGACATATGCTGTACGCCCATCGCCATAATTATCGTGACGACGGCAGGAAGTCCTTCGGGAATTGCGGCGACCGCGATTGCAACGGAAGTCATAAAGTTTTTAAGTATGCCGTCACTGCGCACGCACAGCCCCAGAATAAAAATGAGAACGGTGACGCCGAGTACGAAGCCCGAAATGAATTTGCCTAATTTATTCAAAGAGTTTTCAAGCGGCGTCGAAGTCTTTTTATTATCTTTGAGCATTTCGGCGATTTTGCCCGTCTCGGTCTGCATACCTACGGCCGTAACGACGGCAGTCGCACTGCCCCTGACGACGTAAGTCGAATTGAAAAGCATATTCTTCATATTTCCGAGCGAAACGGAGTTCGCACGGATAGGCTTTGCTTCCTTGTCCACACTTACGCTTTCGCCCGTAAGCGCGGACTCGTCGCACTTTAAAGAACTGCATTCGAGTATTCTGCAATCCGCAGGGACTATATCGCCCTCTTCAAGAAGCACGATATCACCGACCGCGAGATACGGACTGTCTATTACCTGAGTCTTGCCTGCGCGAAGCACCTTGACTGAACAGGCAGACAGCTTTTTTAAGTTTTCTATCGCCTTGTCCGCCCTGAACTGCTGAACGGTGCCGACGACCGCGTTCAGAAAGATTATTGAAAGTATTATCACCGTATCCGTAAGATCGTTAAGATCCTTTGAAATGAACGCAATTACCGAAGAAACCGCCGCGGCGATCATCAGAAGTACGGTCATAAAATCTTTGAACTGCGAAAAAAACAGCTTGAAAATACCTGCCTTTTTGCCCCTTTCAAGCTCGTTCAGACCGTGTTTTTTCAGCCTTGCCTGCGCCTCGCTTTCCGTAAGCCCCGAAACCGACGAATTCAATTCCCTGAGAGTTTGTCCGCCGTCGATAAAACAAAAATTCTGCATACCTAAATGTATGCAGAATTTAATTACATTATGATTTGGTTTTATTCTTCTTCGAAATGTTCTTCCTCATTGTGCGGGTCGGGGAACTGCGCCTTATCATACTCTATTCCGTTTTTGTCGTAATAGTCCTTGATTGCCGACCTTATCGCCTCTTCGGCAAGTACCGAACAGTGCATTTTGTGCGCAGGCAGTCCGTCCAGCGCCTCGGCTACAGCCTTATTCGTGAGAGTGAGCGCTTCTGACAAAGGCTTGCCTTTAATAAGCTCCGTCGCCATCGACGAAGAAGCAATCGCGCTTCCGCACCCGAACGTATTGAATTTAACGTCGGTTATAATGCCGTTATCTATTTTGAGATAAATTTTCATTATATCTCCGCACTTTGCGTTGCCTACTTCGCCTATACCGTCGGCGTTCTCTAACTTCCCGACGTTGCGCGGATTAGTAAAATGGTCCATAACTTTTTCGCTGTATAAAGCCATAAAAAATTTCCTCCTTACGAAAAATTAATTGCAGTGACAATTAATTTTTTCCGTATTTTGAGAAGCTCTGCTCCTCTGCCCGTAATTTTAAGGGCTCTCTTATTATATAATTACGGACATTCACCTCGCTGAGGTCGCAAGCGACAAATTGAGTGCGCTGGCGCAGGGAAACCCTGTTTGCGCCGTAATTTATTTTAAAATAAAAATTAATCTTCCGTGAACTAAATCAAATGTTTTCTTTCGCCCTTTTCAAGCTCTTCCCAGACGGGCGACATATTTCTGAGATATCCGACGACTTCGGGAACGGCTTTTAAAATTGCATCGACGTCTTCGTCGGTGTTATCTTCCGACAGACTTATACGCAGAGAGCCGTGCGCAACTTCGTGCGGAAGCCCTATTGCAAGTAAAACGTGCGAAGGGTCCAAAGAACCCGAAGTGCAGGCGGAACCCGACGAAGCGCATATCCCCTTTGCGTCCAAAAGCAATAAAAGCCCCTCGCCCTCGATTCCTTCGAAACACATATTGACGTTTGCAGGCAGACGCATTTTCCTGTCTCCGTTCAGCCGTGAATGGGGAATTTTTAAAAGCCCGTCAATGAGCCTGTCCCTCATTTTTTTTAGCTTTACGGCGTTGCCTGCCATATTTTTAACAGCCTCTTCCAGCGCAACCGTCATTGATACGACACCGCCTATATTCTCGGTGCCTGCGCGACGTCCGCGCTCCTGCGCTCCGCCTTCTATAAATGTGTTTAAAAGTATGCCTTTTCTGCAATAGATTGCGCCCACGCCCTTAGGCCCGTGGAATTTATGCGCCGAAACCGACAGCATATCTATATTGTCCGCCTTGACGTCTACGGGAATATGCCCCGCTGCCTGCACCGCGTCGGTGTGGAATACAACGCCTGCACTTTTACAGACTTCGCCTATTTCGCGAATAGGCTGAATTGTGCCTATCTCGTTGTTGGCATACATAATTGTGACAAGCGCGGTATCGGGACGGATAGCCTCCGCGACCTGTTCCGCCGTAACCAAACCGTCCGCGTGCACGTCGAGATATGTCACTTCGAAGCCCTCTTTTTCAAGTTTTTTCAAAGTGTGCAATACGGCGTGATGCTCGAAAGCGGTGGAAATAATGTGTTTTTTACCCTTTTTCAAGCCGTTGAGCGCCGCCGAGCGGATACACTGGTTGTCCGCTTCGCTTCCGCCGGAAGTGAAATAAATTTCTTTGGCTTCGGCATTTATGCACTTTGCAAAGCGCGCCCTTGCGTCCTCCAAAGCCTCTTTTGCAACCTGTCCTACCGTGTGCAGTGACGAAGGGTTGCCGTATACACCCTTTAAATAGGGCGTAAGCGCTTCTACCGCCTTATCCGACATAGCGGTAGTCGCCGCATTGTCAACGTAAATAGTTTTCATTCTCAAACAATGAGCCCTCGCGTTTTTGAAAAACAAACTCGTAAAAGTCAACGCAGTATTTAACGGAGTATGCTTTTCAAAATTTAATTCCTACTAAATAAGTATGATTTAATTATAAATTTTAATTCGCATTTTGTCAATGCGAATTAGCGTAAAATTTATAAAAATTTTATTTTATTAAATCTTTGAGCGTTTTCGAATTTAAAAATTTGGTGATTACATCGTCAAGTTCTTTAAAAAGCGGAAGTGTGTCGCAGTTGCAGGCGTTTTCGCAGCCGCTGTCAAGACACTGAACGGGCGACAGCGTGCCCTCGCCCGATTGAAGAATTTCCGCGGCGGTGTATTCTTCGGGATTTCTTGCAAGTTTATAGCCTCCGCTCTTGCCCCGTGCGCTGACTACAAGCCCCGACGCCGTAAGCTGTGCCGCCGAGCTTTCAAGGTATTTGAGCGACTCTCTCTGCCGCTCGGCAATATCGGAAAGAGAAATATACCCTTCCCCGTCGTGCTTAGCAAGATCAATCATAATTTTCAACGCATTGCGTCCTTTGGTGGTGATCATCATAATCGCTAACCCCCATACTCTATCATCTTCTCGATACACTTAACCGCTTCAAGCCTTAGCTGTTCGTCCAGAACGATTTCCTCACCGCCGTCGCCTGACAAACAGTTTAAAATGTCGGTGAGCGAGGTTATTTTCATATTGTGACATATGAAATCTTTTGAAAGCGGATAAAACTTTTTATCGGGGCACATATGTTGCAGATGCCCGACTATTGCGTTTTCTGTGCCGATTATGAACTCTTTTTTGTCTGATTTCACTGCAAAATCCATTATTCCGGCGGTAGAGCCGACAAAGTCGGCAAGTTCGACCACCTCGGAACGGCATTCGGGGTGAACCAGAAACACGGCTTCGGGATGAGCTTTTTTAGCGGTCAGAACCTCTTCCTTTTCAACTCTTGCGTGCGTGGGACAACCGCCCGACAGCAATTTAAAGTTTTTTTCGGGTATTTGCTTCGACACATATGTGCCTAAATTGATATCGGGAATAAATAATATATTCTTTTCGGGCATAGCACGGCAGATTTTTACCGCACTTGACGAAGTGACGCATACGTCCGCAACCGTTTTAAGCTTAGCCGTTGTATTAATATAGGCGACGACGGCATAATCGGGGTACATTTTTTTGACCTCGGAAATAACATCCGCGTCCATCTGTTCCGCCATAGGACAGCCTGCCTGCGCGTTTGCAAGTAATACTCTTTTTTCGGGCGAAAGCATTTTGACCGTTTCAGCCATAAATCTGACGCCGCACATCAATATATTTTTTTGATTAACCGATTTCGCTTTAATTGACAGCGCATAACTGTCGCCGACAAAATCGGCAACTTCGCAAATTTCTTCCGACATATAGCTGTGCGCTAAAATACAAAAATCTTTTTCCTTTTTAAGCTTTAAAATTCTGTCCTGAAATTCTCGTATCATAATCGTATAAATTATATATCGACCGCCCTGTTTTGTCAATAAATTTGATATCGGCAGTGATAAGTAAAAAACAGGGCGGTGCAATTCAGCGCCGCCCTGTTTTTTATATTAAGTTGACTATTATTTCGTGTGTGCCGAAACTGTCGCTCCACGTTAAATTCTGAACTCCCGTCAGACCGGAATTTAATTTGACTTTTATCTGCTTATTCAAAAGACTTCCGTCGCCGAAATACAGCCTTGCATTTACGGTTATTTCTTCTTTGCCTTTTTCTGCCGTTATTGTGTTGCCGTATTTATAATACTTTTTGCCGTTTGCGTCTGCATACGTTATTTTTGTAACTGTATCATTATTCATAACACCGTTTAAACAGTTCTTTGCAAAACTTAACGACGTTACTTTATTATTCTCAAAACTTACCGTTATGTAATTGCAGCTTGTTTTTGCAAGTTCTTCTTCAAGATTTGCAAGTTTTTCCGAAAGTTCAATCATTTCTTCCAAATCGTCAAAATCTTCCGCATCTTCAAATTTTTCAAGCTTTTTGTTTATTTTAGCTATGTCGTCCGCAATAGAACTACTGCAATAGAAATAAGTACCGCTTACAACGTTATCGTTTTTATCCGTTACTTCCTTTTTGTCGTAAGGCTCTCCAAGTATGCGTGTAACGAAACTTAATTCATCGCCTACGCTAACTTTTTCAATTTCACCCATATCAAAGATGCTCGGTTGCGCAACGATTGCAAGTATAAAAATCAGCATAGCCGTAATTAGGGGGAGAGCAAATTTAATTATTTTTCTGAATAAAAATTCCTTTTCTACTTCTCTTGCAGTTTTAGGCGACTTCCCCTCCGCCTCACGCTTTGCGTTATACCTTTTTTCACGCATAATATTTATATTTTTGAATTCTTCTATACTTGCAGCGGCAAGCGGAGTAAGATTATTGACTATTGTTCCGTCTGGATTTTTGATTATGTACTCTTTTTCTATCTGTTTTATAAAAATCAATAAAACAACCAACAGCGCAGTAAAAATAATTAAATACAGGGTAAATAATATTATTACGCATAAAATGCCGGTATCGGGAATAAATACACACATAAAAATTAAAAGCGGATACATTAAAAATACAGAAAATACAAGCGCAGTTAAACATCTTTTAAATATAGATTTTCGCTTAGCCAATTCGGGATAATCCAAAATAGGTTTTTTAGTCAGCATCATTTGTATGCAAACCGTTAATAAAATCAAAAACGCTAAGCCTAAAACTGCCGATATTGCAATGTAACCATCTTTGCCTATGCTTTCTTTATACAAACTATTGCGTGAATTCTTTGCAATTAAGGTATAACAGGTAAGACAAAGCAGAAAAAAAGCAATACTCATAAGCCGTATAAATCTCATCGTTATTTTACTTATAAAACTGAATTTAAACGGTTTTATAGAAGAATTTATCTGTACTGCGGTAGGTTGACGTTCTTCTGCAACCTCCTTTATTTCTCCTACTTCAAAATCGTCAAATACAACTAATTTTACCTGCACGCCGCACTCGGGGCAGAATTTGCCTTCGAATTCCTTTCCGCAATTTCTGCATTTGTTCATATTCTGACTCCTTTTTTTCTTTTATTGTAATAGAATTTTTGATAAAAGTCAATAAAATCACTACTATAACACAGATATTGCAGTAGTGATTTTTGTTAAACTTAAAGTATGTTATTGAACGAATATATATCAAAAAGGCTGGAAGAAATAAGAAAGGAACGGCGAATCGGCGTATATACACTTTGCAACAAAGCCGCAATTTCTTACGAAACTTACCGCAGTATAAGAAAAAACAGAAACAAGGATATTTATATCAGAACACTGCTTATACTGTTGCGTGCGCTTGAAGTCACCCCGCAGGAATTTTTCAGCGACAGCGCGCTGAACAGCAACGAAATAGATATCGATTTTAAATAAAGTCCGACGCATTTCTGCGTCGGACTTCTTCTATTTATAAATCCAAACTGTTTTCATCAAGCAAAAAGTTGATAAGACCTATGGTAACTATTCCGTTTTCGTCTGTCTGAGGACGGATATTATCTTTTATAACGACAATCTTTTTGAAAGAATCGTTGACTTTTATCAGTGACCGCTTTTCTTGTCTTAACTTTTCTTCCGCCGACATTTCATAGGCGGATTGTATATAATATTTTTTATTGCCTTTATTAGCAACAAAATCGATTTCAAGTTGCTTAGTTTTCCGCTTACCGTTATCTGTTGTTTCTTTTGTTTCGACAATGCCAACGTCTACCGAATAACCGCGTATACGCAATTCATTGAAAATGACGTTCTCCATAATATGATTTTCTTCTGTTTGACGGAAATTGAGCTTTGCATTACGCAGTCCGATATCGGCAATGTAATATTTTAAAGGAGTTTCAAAATATTTTTTGCCTTTTACGTCAAATCTTTTTGATTCAGAAAAGAGAAAAGCATCCGTAAGGTAAGACAAATAATTTTTTGCAGTAATATCGCTGATAGATTTGCCTTTTATACTTTTTAAAGTGTCGGAAATTTTTTTCGGATTAGTAAGAGAACCTATTGCCGAACATAAAAAATCTACCATAGATTCTAACTCGTCTTTATAAACGACTTTGTTTCTGTCTACAATATCCGTTAAATATACCGTTGAAATAAGCGATTTCAAGTATTCTGATTTCATCTCGTCCGATTTGCGCTCGAACAATGCAGGCATTCCGCCGAAAATATGATATTCGTCCCAAGCTTCATATTTATCGCCACCCCTTGCAGAGTAAAATTCACTAAACGAAAGAGGATAAACTCTTACTTCATCACCGCGTCCGCGAAATTCGGTTATTATATCCGATGAAAGAAATTTTGAATTACTTCCGGTTACATAAACATCCAAGTTTTTTTTATGCAAAAATCCGTTCAGTACAGCTTCAAAAGCGCCGAGCAATTGAACTTCGTCAAGCAACAGATAATAATTATCGCCGTCTTTTATCTTGCTTTTGATATATGCAGAAAACTTATAAGGATCGACTTTATTTTTATTTTCTGCCAGAGCAATCAAATCTTCACCAATCAAACCGAGATCTTCTTCCGAATCAAACGCAAACTTTATAACGTGACTTTCATCTACGCCCGATTTTAATAAATAGTCTCCGAAAATATCAAAAAGTAATACCGATTTACCGCAACGGCGGATTCCCGTAATAATTTTAACCGAGCCGTTATTCATTCTGTCAATCAAGCGATTAAGATATAAATTTCTCTGTATCATAAGAAACTCCATTTTGTTTTGTTCGGACGTGTCCGCTCTTTTCAAAGTCAAATTAAGTATAAATGATTTTGAAATAAAAGTCAACGGTTATCTGAAATATTTTAAACAACAAAGTCCGACGCAGAAATGCGTCGGACTTTAATAATTTATTTGGTATCTAATAATCTTTTGATAAAAGGTTTTCTTTTTTTGGCGACTTTTTTGCGGTATTCGTCAAGCGACTTTGCCTTATCTTCGGGGACGGCATCGTCTTCGCAGGGCGGAACGGACGGTTTGTCAGCGGCTTCTTCCTGTTCTACTGCTTTGACAGCCTTTTTTTTTACGGGTTTTTCCGGTTCGGGAGCGACAAAAGATTTTTCCGGTTCGGGTTCAGCCTTTTCTTCAACTGCGGTTTTTACCGTTTTAAACTCTTCGGCAATCGCGTCTTTGGCTGCCTTTTCCTTTTTCTTCTCTTCGGGAGTGCTTTCCTTATAGGGGACTTCGAAAATTACGCTTTCGTAAGCGCGGAGATTGAAAGTAAGCTTATACTTTCTTCCGTCGCAGAGTTCCTCTTTTGTTTCAAGCTCCATAAGATTATCTTCGGGGTAAGTGGAGAACACGCGTCTGTATTTTCCCTCTACGGGCGCGCCTACGCCGTAATCGTATCTGTCGACGGGCGCAAAGTTGCAGACGAAAATCAAAGCGTTGTTATAGTTCCACGGGTTTCGTCTTATAAACGTGAAGATATTGCGGTTATAATCTCCGCTGTTTATCCACTCGAACGTTGCTTTACCGCCGCAGTCGTTATACAGCACGGGATAGTTGCGGTACAGATGCAGAAGCGTGCGGTAGCAGTTCATAACGTCTCTGTGACCCTCGTCGTCGCATAAATACCAGTCGAGTCCGGTTTTAAAGTTCCATTCCCTTTCCTGCGCGAAGTCCTGACCCATAAACAGCAGTTTTTTGCCGGGGTGACCGAACATCATCGTATAAGCCGTCTTCAAACTGCCTAATTTATCCAGTTTGTTGCCGACGAATTTATTTATCATACTTCCCTTACCATAGACGACTTCGTCGTGTGAAAGCACGAGCATCCAATTTTCGTCGAATGCGTATTCGAACAAATGCGTAATAAGTCCGTGGTGATAGGGGCGGAAAATAGGGTCGGTATTATAATACTTGATACCGTCGTTCATCCAGCCCATATTCCATTTGAGCCCGAAGCCGAATCCGCCCTTTGCGACGGGTTTTGTCACTCCCTCTATTATGGAAGAATCTTCGGCGATAAGGAAAGCGTCAGTACGCTGACGAATCATACTGTTGAGGTGTTTCAAAAATTCGAAACTCTCTAAATTTTCATTTCCGCCGTAGATATTCGGACGCCACTGCTCTCTGCCGAAGCTGTTGTATAACATAGACGCGACGGCATCCACCCTAAGAGCGTCGATATGGTATCTCTCTATCCAGAAGAAAGCCGAAGCAATTAAAAAGTTGGAAACTTCCTTTTTGCCTAAGTCGAAAGCTTTCGTGCCCCATTCGGGATATTCGGCGCGCAAGGGGTCGGCGTATTCGTAGAGCGGAGTTCCGTCGAAGTTAGCAAGTGCGAAATCGTCCTTAGGGAAGTGCGCAGGCACCCAGTCTAAAATTACGCCGATGCCGTTTTTGTGCATATAATCGACGAAGTACATAAAGTCGTCGGGCGTGCCGTAGCGCGAAGTCGGCGAAAAATAGCCCGTGACCTGATAGCCCCACGACGGATCGAAGGGGTATTCGCAAATGCCCATAAGCTCGATATGGGTATAGCCCATCCACTTCACATAGTCGCAGAGCTCGTGCGCAAGCCGCCTGTAATCAAGAAACTGATCCCCGTCATGCTTAGACAAATCTTTTTTCCAACTGCCGAGGTGAACCTCGTAGACAGCCATAGGCTTTTCGAGGAAATTTTCGCCCTTTTTGCCTTTTATGTAATCTTTGTCGCCCCATTCGTATCTGTCGAGATTTGCGACAACGGAGGCGTTGTGAGGGCGAAGCTCGCTTCTGAACGCGTACGGGTCGATTTTTTCGACGTGAGAGCCGTCGGCGCGGACGACGAGGAATTTATACTTTACCCCCTCGCACATTCCGGGCACGAAAAGTTCCCAGATGCTGTCGTCCGTCTTTTCCATATTGTCGCGCCACGGAGTCCAGCCGTTGCCGTCGGAAATGACGCAGACTGCGCGCGCGTTGGGCGCCCAGAGCACGAAATGCACGCCGCTGACGCCGTTTTCGACCGTGAGGTGCGCGCCCATCTTGTCGAACAGTTTGTAGTGTGTGCCGTGATGGAAAAGATAAGTATCTAATTCCCCGAAAAATTTGTTCATAAAACCTCCTTACCGAAAATCGGAACAGACTTGCGGTAAACGTTAATTATTGTATTTATAGGCAAAAACGAAGCCCGATTTCGGAGGCAGGCTGACGTAAAGTCTGCCGTATTTGACGGGGCTTTTCGACTCTTCCGCCGAATAGGTTTCGCCGTTATAGGCAAATTTCAAGGTCATTTCCGCACCTTTCGGAACGCCCAATTCCCAGACGGGAACGCTTAAATCTAGGTCGCCGTCGGTGCAGTTTATAATAATCGCCGAACAGTCCTCCTTGTCGAATCTGCCGTATGATATGAAGCCGTTGCCGTAGTCGAGGGCTTTTATGCTGCCCAGACGCAGACAGTGTATCTTGTGCCTGAGCGCAATTATTGCCTTATGATAGTCGATAAGCGCCTTATTTTCGTTACCCCACGGATACGTTCTGCGACTGTCGGGGTCCGTCCAGCCGACCTGACCTGCTTCATCTGCGTAGTATATGCCGGGGGATCCGGGCCACGTCATCTGAATCATTACGGCAAGCGCCATTATGCGCTCGTCGATATCGTACGAAGCGGCCTGCGGTCCCTTCGTCTTTAAAGTGCCGACGGTGCTGTTGGTTCTTGTCATAAATCTCGAATGGTCGTGATTTGAGAGCTGGTTCAGAGCCGAATCGAGCGACGGGCGCGGGAACTTGGACATATTTCTGAACATACTGTCGAAAAACTGCTGTCCGTTCCATTTCCTGCTGGGGTCGTAATATTCGCTGTGTTTTTCCATACCCGTCAAAAACCAGGTGACGGGTTCCATAAAGGCGTCGTAATTCATTACGGAATCCCACTCCCTGCCGTTGAACCAAGGCGACGGGTTGCCGTAATGTTCGGCAAAAATGAACGCGTCGGGATTAGCGCCCTTAATTCTTTCGCGGAACAGGTTCCAGAATTTATGATTGTATTTATCGGAATAGCCCAGATCCGCCGCCACGTCAAGGCGCCAGCCATCAACGCCGTAGGGCGCGGAGACCCATTTTTCACCCGTGGAGAGAATATACTCTTCAAGCTCGGCGCTCTGCTCGTAGCACAGTTTGGGAAGAGTTTCTATACCCCACCAGCCGTCGTATTCGCTGTTGGCCTCGTTCTTTTCGAATTTAAAATAACTTCTGTACGGGCTGTCTACCGAATGGAACGCGCCCTTCTGCTCGTAGCCCTGCTTATTTAAATATATGCCTTCCCTGTCCATCCATCTGCTGAACGAACCGCAGTGATTGAAAACGCCGTCAATGACGACGCGGATTCCGCGGCGGTGCATTTCCTTTACAAGGTCGGCAAAATAGGCGTTGCTCTTTTCAAGATTGTTTTTTGAAGTCACCCTTGTAATATATCTGTTTGCAAAGCCGTTGTTGTGTTCCCAGTGCTGCATCTTATGGTCGCGGTCGTCCTCTATAACAGCAAGATGCGGATCAATATAAGCATAGTCCTGCGTATCGTATTTATGGTTGGACGGCGAAACAAAAAGAGGGTTGAAATAAATGGCTTCTATTCCGAGATATTCGAAATAGTCGAGTTTTTTTCTTACACCCTGCAAATCTCCGCCGTAGAAACAGCGCACGTCCAGCTCGTCGGGGAACTTATTCCACTCGGTAATTTTTTTTGTATGACCGCCCGTATAGTAATATTCGTTATCCTCGACGTTGTTGTCAGGCTCGCCGTCGCAGAAACGGTCGGTAAAAATCTGATAGAAAACCGTACCTTTCGCCCAGTCGGGGACTTTGAAGCCGGGCAGGAAAGAAAAATTATATTCGGGCTGAGCGTTTTCTACACAGCCTAAGCGGTTGTATGCGACTTTGTCGTCCTCGTCGAAAAGTTCGAAATAATATTTTACACACTTTTCACTGCAAACGAATGAAACGCTGTAAAAGTCGAACTCGTCCTCGAAATGCGAGGGCTGTTTCGTCATTGAACGGCGGATACCGTTGACGACGGCGTACGCTCTTAAAATGTCGTTTCTGAGAGTGCGGAGCCGCAGCGTTACGGTATCTCCGGGCATCGGTTCGTAAGGTGTTTTAAAGGTTGAAGTTTCGTCGGTAAATATAGCTCTGCGGTTTATCATAGTCGGAAATCAATAATTTTATTTGCGAAATACTATATCGCCATTAAAAAATTTTACCACTTTTATTGAATAAAGTCAATAAATAAAACAGACTTGCAAATGCAAGCCTGTTTTGAATTTGAATAGTTTTAATATGTGTCTGCGCCGTAATCCGCTTCTCCGCCGTAGCTGTCATAGCCGTCGGGGTTGTATTCGTCGTCGCCGTCCATACCGTCTTCGTCGCCGTAGTATTCGTCGCCGTAGAAGTCGTCATAGTCGTCGTCTTTATTGCGTTTCTTCATAACTATGATAATTACGATAATTATGATAATTATGATGACAGCCGCAATGATGAGGAATATCCACCAGGGGAAGCTGCTCTTATCCGAAGAAATTTTGAACGTGAAAGTAAAGGTGTCGGGAAGCTTGGACGGATCGAAGTTCTTATCCATTCCCTCTTTAAGCTTTACGCTTACGGTGTAAGTTGCGCCGTCTTTGAGGTCTTTGTAATCTACTACGTTGCCGTCGCTGTCGCGGTAGATATACTCTACAACCTCGTCATAGTTGCCCTTGAAGGTCGATGAGAATTCGATTCTGCCGTCAGACCCCCATTCGCCTTCGAGAACCGCTCTGTTGACCGTGAAGGTGAGCTTGACGTATTCGTTTGCACCGTCTTTCCAGCATTTATCGCCGTCTTTTATACGGAGAATGATAGTATAGTCGCCTGCATTCTTAACTGTGAAACTACCGTCGACTATCTCGACAAAGTCCTTAATCTGATCCCAGATATCTACATTAACGGTGATGTCCTCGCCAGTGTAATCGAACAAATCCTCCAAAAGAGCGGGAACGTCGAGCACTATGATATCGATTTCAAGAGTGAAGGTATAATCAAGCTTAGCGCCGGACTTCCACTGGAAATTAGTTTCGTCTTTGAGAACGAGCACCGCGACGTAAGTTTCACCCTTTACAAGGTCGCATCTTTTGACTTCGAGTCCGGTCTTTGCATTGATGTATTTGATTTCGACGATTTCACTGAAATCAGTACCGCTGAAGCCGGTTTCGAATTCGGGAACGGGGATACCGCCTCCGACGACCGACCATTCAACGCTTATTTCGACTAAAGTAATTTCGAAACTGAGTTCCAGATCTCCGCCGACGTTGCCTTCCCAGACGTAACCGTCTTTAAGTCTTATTATTACTTTATAGACACCTACTGCGGTCTGGGTGAGCGAATCGCTCCCATCCGCCACTATTTCAACCTTATCCGCATTTTCGGGATCGGTTATGGGTTTTTCGTCAATGAGAATTTCAAACGTAAACGGATTGCCGGAGTATTCGACTTTGTCCGGACTGATTACGGGCTTTTTCACGAATATGAGCTCTTGTGTAAGCGTGAAGATATGCGAACCGGGATTAACGTCCCAATCGAGGTTATCGGGATTGAGAAGTTCAACCGAAACTTCGTAAGTTGCGCCGACTTTAAGGTCTTTAACGTCCACTTCGAGACCCGTGTCAACGTCTACGTAGACGTACTTGACAGCGCCTGCCGTACCGCCCTTATAGGTGTCGGAAGTTATAGTAATTCTGCCGAAGTCTCCTTCGGGACCCCAGTCGCCGTGAATGATAGATTTCTTTATCTCCCATTTTACGGTGACGGCGCCTTCGTGTCCGCCCTGCCATTTAACACTGTCTGCATATTCGGGATTGATGATAATATTAAACTCGTATTTGCCTGCGTCGGTCTGTTTGGTGGTATAGCCGTAAGCGACGACTATACAGTCAAACTGCTCGCCGTAGAGTTCTTTGAGCTGATCGATAACGTCGATTTCAAATCCCGTATAGAAAATCTCTGCCGTGATTTCGGTTTTGACTTCAAGCTCCAACGGTTTGATAGTTACGATTATATCAAGCGCGGATCTGTCGTCGGGAACAGTAGTATCCCAGCAATATTTAACTCCGTCGATAAAGCAGATTCTCAAATGGAACTCGCCTGCGCCGTTCTGTTTGAGTTCGTCGCTCTCGCTTGCAACGAATTGAAGAATATGGTCTTTATCTTTTAAAAGATTGTCTAAAACTTCCGTCTTTAAATCGATTTCTTTGCCTTTATAATCGAATTCGAACTCCAAAGGCGAAAGCATAGGTATTTTCTGAAGCACCGTTCCGGGAAGGAAAGGAGCTGTAAACGCCAGACTTCTCTGAACGCCGTCTGCATACGTTATGGTGACGGAATCGGCGTACTTTTCGCATACCGAAACGTGGATGAAGTAGGTGTGACCTGCCTGAACCATATCGGAATCGGTGATTTCGTTACCGTCGATATCGAGAACCGTGCGTATGATGAATTCGGGGTTCTTTAAAAGATTTTCGATTTTTTCAACAAGTTCGGGGCTGTACGAGCCGTTGGGGTTGGAATTAAAATCGGGCTGTGAGTTGAAATTAGGCGACGAGGGCCAACCCGAAACTTCAATTTCAAGTTTTCCGACCTGAATTATGATCTCCTGAAAGGTAATTACCCATTCGGGCTCTCCGTCCGGATCGATGGGGTTGGGATCGACGATGTCGTCGGGACCGGGGATATCGGGTGTTTCGGTTCCACCGCCCTCTTCTCCGCCTTCTTCTCCTTCGCCGTCTGCGTACGAGGTTACCCCGTCGGGGGCAACCTCCGCATACGCGTTATTGTTTATTTGCAGTACGGTAAATACTGCCGCAGCGACCGCCAACATAAGCGATAAGCAGAATATTAATAATTTTTTAGTAACCGAGATTTTCATAAAGTACCTCTTATGCTGTATTTTCTGAAAGACTGCAAATTGATTTCAGCGCCGTATGTGAGCTGTTTCAATCTGTCGCATACCTGTCTTATCACTTTTTCGGCGGCTGTAGCTGCCGTTTCGATTGCAACCGTTTCCGTTGCGGTAACGGTTTCTGTTTCCGTTGCGGTTTCTTCGGCCTTAACTTCCGTCAGTTCGGTTTCTTCCTGTATTTCAACTGCTTTTTGCTGTTTTCTGACGGGAAGAGAGAACGTTGCTTCTTCCGCGGGAGCGGAGGGAGCTTCCGAAGGCGTTTCGGGTTTTTCCTTGACGGGAATTTCCGTATCGCCCGAGCTCTTTAACCAAACGACGTTCGGATTGGTTATCGAAGTGTTTATTCCGCTCTTTATAGAGAACGTGAACTTATACGAACCGAAGCCGTAAGCAATGTAAGGATTGCCTTCATAGCCTTCGTAAGGTCTGTAATCACCGCCGTCGGAGTACAGGACGTTAATGTCGTAGTACTGGTTCCAATCGGAAGGAACGCCGAGCATTTCGAGAAGATCGTGCTGTTCATTATCGAATATAAGCTGTACCGAGCTTGCATCGGGGATTGAAAGCATTCTGCGTTTTATAGTCCATTCTGTAGTAAGATTGAACGTTGCAGGAATTTCGATAGGTTCGAAGTTGTCGTCCGTCTTGAACTGTACGTTTGTTACATACTTACCTGCGGATACGCCTGCGTAAGCTCCGTCTTTGCCGTTGGTATTGAACACGACTCTGCCTTTGAGTACTTCGGGAAGATTTGAAATACCTACCCAGAATACTGCGGGTTTGTCGTCCTTGCGCGTATAAACGAAGCTGTCGCTGTCGGTGTACTTAGAAGTACCGTCGGTATAATACCAGCCGATATTCGAAAGGTCGACTTTGGCTTTTGCTATGCGCCAGGTTACGAGAACGTAATTCTCGGTCGTATCTTCGGGGTTCCACTTCGAGTTTTCGGTGGTGAGGACTATCTTTGCCGTATAAGTGCCGGCGTTGATTCCCTCGCCTCCCTCTACTATTTCCATAAAGTCTGGAAGGAAGCCCTTCAATACGTCTTTGGCGTAAAGCGTCTTGCCTGTGTACTGCTGCATAAGGTCTTCGTCGAATTCGGGCATTGCGAGGATCGAACTGTCGATCTTCCAGTCGACTTCGAACTTCTTGTCGGTCACGACGTTATATTTGTCCTTCGTGATGACCGTGTGTTCGCTGTCGATTACGGGATTGCCGTTTTCATCCTTAGCGTAGACTATCTGCTGTTTCTTGGTTCCGTTGTCGTTGAGCACGAACCTTATCATATAGTCGCCGTTGTTGGTAGGATGTTCTACGAAGTTTCCGCCTATCAGGTTGTACGACTTGCTTGTATCTTTCATATCGCAGGTCGCTTCGATAACGGTGTAATGGTAATCTGTTCCGTTGGGAACGAATTTACCGTCGCTGCCGATCTGATACTGCCTGAGCTCGTAATTGTTTCCGCCGTTGTGGTACAGATATACCGCAATGGTGTTGCCGTCTTTGTCGAGGGCGGGAATAGGTTCGGAGAAGCTGTCTAACGCAAGTTTCTGGAAGATATGCGTGTACTCTTCTACATATTCCATAACGGGAATTTTGTAGCCGTACTGCTTGTCGCCGTTCTTGTGATCGAGCTTGACGCGCTGAACGAAATTACCTGCCGGATCTGCTTCGTACTCGCCTGTCGCACTGTTGTAAGTATACCTTGCAATCAGCGAGCCGTCCATTACGTAATCGTAAATAACGGGTTTTCCGTCGATCGTGACGATGTTGTTATTTTCGTCGTACAGATAGTAATTTTTACCTGTATTCGGATTAACTATATCGGGCAGGAATGCCGTAACGTCGAAATATTCCATTTCGAATTCGGGCATATACTTGACGTCGAGATAGTAATCACCGTCGTTATATTCGAGATACGTTCCGTCTGCGGCTATATCGGGGCCGTTGTCGCCCGTCTTGACAAACACCACTTTCCAGCCGTCGCCGTCCCTGACGTAAGTCAGTTCGTAGTCCTTGCCGTCGGTGACTGTTTCCTTTTCGGGTTCGCCGTCGTACCAGATACAGCTGTCGGGATCTTTGAGCGTGATGGACAGTTTATAGTCGCCTGCCGCCGTTCCCTTGGTTCCTGTGTATTCGAATATCTTGCCGTATTTGTCTTCCAGCACCTTGAACAGGTCTGCCTTTTCCTCTACGACGTCTTTTTCCGTTCCGTCGAACGTGACTATCATACCCTTGAGAATTTCAAGGTCTTCGTCCGTGAGCATAGGAACGGCTTTTTTCTTCACGCGGAAGTTGAGTATCACCGACTTGTTGTTATACAGCGAATCGGGATCGCTTACGGGTGTGAAGCCGTCGGCTTCGAACAGTGTTCTGTGGTCGGGACTTGCCTTATAGAGTGCAGGGTCGTACCACGAAAGCCTTACTTCGCCGAGCAAACGCACTACTGCCGTGTAATCGCCTGCCGCCGTGACGGAAAGTGAATTTGCAACTTGCAGATATACGAAGCTCTTGACGGAAGCGTCGATAGAGAGGTTGTGGTTGTAATTGAGCGAAAGTCTTTCCGCATCGGACAGCCTGTAAAGATTTTCAAAGTCCTTGATAACGAAAGTCTGCTGTTCGCCGTTGTATTCGAGAAGCGCCGTTTCCAAAATGGGTTTGGGCATCCAGATTATGGGCTGGGTACCGTAGTCGCGCGTACCGAATTCATAGGGGTTGCGTACGCCGTCGCCGAGAACGAGGTCTATACCGTAGGAATAAGCAATTCCGTTGGCGTCGGTGCCTTCTTTGAATCTGTACAGAATATTGAACAGAGTACCCGTCGAAAGAGCTATGTCCTCGCGGTCTAAGAGAATATCCTCTTTGCCGTCTTCGTACAGAATATACTCGAACCTGTCTGCGATCTCGTCGGGAAGAGTGCCGTAATCCTCGAAGTAAACTTCGCTGTATTCGTCGCTCTCGTTCCAGCCGATTATCGTTACCGTATATTTATCGACGATAATTTCAAAAGGTTCGGGATTGGATGCGCCGTCCTTCCATCTGATATTGACGCCCGGCGTCATAAGCGAGCCGTTGTTTTTAAGCGTCACGGTAAGTCTGTAATAGCCGTAATTGAAGCCTTTGTATACAGAGTAACCGACTACCAGCATATCGCCGCCCCTGTAATCTTCGTAGAGGGCGCCTTCGTTTGCCTTGTACTCGACTTTGATGTCGAAGTACTCCGACCAGTCTTCGCCGAGTCCCAAAAGTTCGGGGAGATCGTGCACTTTCGCGTCGAACTCATTCCAGCTTTCATCGTATTCGGGAAGGTCGAATTCGCGGGGAACGATGCTCCATACGAGCTCCTGCAAGTCGTCGTACGACTGACTTACTATCGCGTAGTTCTTCGTATCTATCTTAGAAAGATCGAATACGACTCTCGTGATATAGCCTGCGTTGACCGCGCTTGCTTTGTTTCCTGCGACGCCGTTGGTCGTATAGGTCGTGTAAAGTTTGAGTATGTCGGGCAAGCCGAGAATTTCAACCGAGAATTCCTTTGCAACGCCGTTTTCAAGCGTGTAGACGAAAGGTTTATCGGGATCGTAAGCGACGGGCGTTTCGCCGTCCATATAACCCCAGTAAGCGTCTTGGAAGTCTATCGTCTGACGCTCGATATACCATGTTGCCGTCCAGGGACTTCTGTCGTCAAGCTTGTTGCCCTGCTTGTCGCACCACGAGAAATTCTCGTTGGGAAGCGAAAGCGTAGCTTCGAAAGGTCCGCCTGCGTTTACGCTGCGCGCATTGTTTTCCTTGACGTTAGCCATCAGGTTTGCGATTGCGGTAGAAGGGTTATCCTTGTCGTAGCCGACGAGAATTTCGTAAACGCTGTGCGCTTCTCCGTCATAGACGATTTTCGCGTCGGGATCGACTTCGGGACGCTGTAAGAGTACGGGAAGTATCTTCCAGCCGAACGAATACGTTCCCAACAGTCCGTTTTCGGTGCCGTTGTCCCATCTTACAGCCACGCCGTACTCGTCTTTGATTTTGAGATACAGCGTCTGTTCGCCTACGTTCGTTGCCTTGTTGCCTGTAATTTCAACGTATTCGCCGTACTGCTCCATAAGGTTTTTCAGCGTTGCGTTTTCGGCAAGCGAAAGCACGTTTATTTCTTCGCCCGTGTAAGTGACTTCCTCGGGAAGTTCGGGAACGGTGAGCATATTGTAACGGATTTCGAAAGTCAGCGTTACCGATGAACGGTCGATTGTTCCGTCGGGCTTAGTTCCCCAATAGAGAGGATGTTCAAGGTCTTTTCTGAGGACGAGCGTCAGGCTGTATTTGCCTGCTTCGATCTGAGTCAGGTCGTCGCCGTTCCATACTTCGACGTAGTTCTTGTAATAATCCCAGTCGTAGATTCTGAACGTGACCGCTTTACCGCCGTAAGTTACGAAAATGTCGCCTGCGCCGAGTTCCGCGCTCGTGTACTGAGTAAATCTTCCGTCTATCGAATAACCGTAAATGAAAGGTTTACCGTTTACAAGCTGTGCGTCGGTTGTAGAAATTTCCTTTGTAACGAACGTAGTGAATTCGGTGCCCGTTTCGAACGAAAGGGAAATGTTGCCCTGATATGCCTTGCGTACGGAAGGTACCATTGAGAAGGATTCGTTTCCGCCGCTTTCAAGCACTCTGTCAAGACTGACTTTCGTTCCCGCGGAGCCTGCAATACCTGTATAGAATTCGTATTCTATGAATTTTGTTGCGTCGATATTGCCTGCCGTGAGGATATACGAATTTTCGTAATCTTTGAACCAGCCTGTGACTTTGAGTTCTTTCTTGGCTATAGTGACTGAAACAGTCTGATCTGCGTCAGTATCGTAGCCGAAGTTTCCGCCTACCGTCCAGACGATATTCATCATCTGCTTATTGTTTACAGTTACGTTGAAATCTTTCTTGATTTTGAATGTGAAGCTGTAAGTTCCGGCGTTGTACGCGTAGTATTTACCGCCGTACAGCGTGGTGCCGTCGTAAGCTACGGTATTGCCTTCCGCATCTTCGTAGATAACGGCGATATCGAAGTATTCAGCCCAGTCAACGTCCAAACCGAAAGGCTTCAACAAGTTGTGCTGAGTTCCGTCGAACGCAGACCAGCTCATATCGTTCTGAGGAACGGCAAGACGCTTGGGATTGACCATCCAGCTGAGCGTCGTGCTGACCGATGCGGGCCAGTCGCCGAGCGTATAGTTGGCGGAAATATCGTCCGTGCGGATAGTCGCCTTGGTCGTATAGCTGCCTTCGTTGGTAACGTCACCGGTGATAAGTTCGTCTAAACGCTTAACTTCGAAGTCTATCTTATCTTCGAGGTAGTCGGGAAGGTTTTTAAGTCCGACTTTGAACGCCTTGGGAACGCCGTTTACAAGCGTGTATTCGAAAGGCTTTTCATAGTCCCAGTTGACCTTAGAAAGATCGAGGAACTGCTTCTCTATCTCCCACTCGTATTCTATTACGATGCTCGAAGCCGTCGTATCGTACCCGAACAGCGTGTTTGCAAACTCGTCTGCCGCGAATTCGTAGTGAGCGTCGTCGAATACCGCCGAAGCTTTGGCAACGTACTTGATGAGGTTGCCGTCGTCGCCTATGAGGTTTGCGTCGATCTGAGAGAAGTCGAGCATTGTGAACGTGAGGTTGGTGTTTTCCGATACGAGGGAAATTTCGTAAGCAAAGCCGTCGTAGACGATTTTTACCTGTTCCCTTGTGTCGACGTTTACCCACCTGCTTGTTGCGATATCGTAATATGCTTCCACCGTGCCTTCGTCGGTCGTGTGTTTAACGTGCCATTCGAGGTCGTCGGGATGGAATTTAGCTTTCACGATATTGAAATCGTAAGTCTTTTCGCTGAGTGAATACGTTTCCTCGGTACCCGAATAGGTGAGTTTAAGAATTACCATATACTCGCCGATTTCGGAAGGCGCCGTACTGAACGTCACCGTAGGCGTTGCGCGGAGAGCGAAAAGAACAGATATGTCGCTCTCGGTGATTGCGCCGTTCGATGTATCGAAATCGATGACGACTTCCGCCGTTACGGGATCGCCCGTGTACTCGTAGTCGGTCTTTCTCTCGCCGTTGACGGTAATGTGGTTTACGATATCCGTATCGTCTCCGCCGACTTCCATCATACAGGGATTATCCTTGCCGACGAATTCGAACACGTAGTTACGCGCATAGTCGGTAGAAGGCGTTGACGGCGTGGATTTGAGATATGCCGTTACGCGGTAAGTTGCCGTACCGTTTACGGGACGGACAAAATCCGTCGCAGGAAGCCAGGTGCCGGGGTTCTGGGGATCTTCCTTTTCTTTCCAATAATCAAATTTGGAAGAGTGAACGCCGTCAACCGTCGAGGGATCCCTCGTTACGGTAATGCCGTCGGACTCGTGCGTTCCGCCCTGAGTCCAGTCAACGACTATCTTCTGAGGTCTGATTTCCCACGTTCTCATCCAGACGAACGAACCGCCCTCGTCGGTGTAGGTTGCGTCGGGATTGATATCGGGATTTTCAGGGAGTTTGTAGTTGGAGTTTGCAGGAACTTTGAAGTATACGGTTGTCGTATAGTTACCTGCGTACTTCCTGTTGTTACCGTTTGCAAACGCTTCGGTTCCGCTAACAGGTCCGCCGAGTCCGCTGAACCGATCGGAAACGTACGCACACGAAGTTTCGTAGCGGTCTATCGTAAGATCTGCGGGAAGCGTTCCCGTGAGGGCTACGCTCTTATCCGTATCGTCGAACTCGAAAGGCGTTGTGCCGTCGTAGTTCCAGCCGATGCCGGAGAGATCGTAAAGCGCCTGGTCGATTACATAGTAGAACGTGTAAGTCTTTGTGTCGAACGCCCATTCGTCGGGGTCGTTCGCCGTAAGCGTTACCGTAACGGTGTACGCGCCTGCGTTGTTGGCAGTTCTTGTTCCGCCGTAGTTGCCGTCCCAGTCCACTTTCCAGGAATTGAGCGCACCTATTACGTCGGTGCCGGAATAAGGAGCATTGGGGTCGTTGTCGTAGCCGTTGAGACATTCGTTATTTACGCCTATATGGAAGGTGTACGAAACGCCGTCTTCGAACGGGATATGAAGCGCGCTGCTTTCCTCTGCACCGAAAGGTCCTACGGGGTTGGTGACTCCGGGAGCATCTGTGCTCATCGAGTAACTCCATACAAGCATTTCGTCCTTGAAAGGAGCAGGGTCGGCTTCGACCGTGAACGTCTTCGAGAATACGGGAAGCGTGTAGTTGCCCGCCGTGTCGGTCTGAACGATATTCAGAGTATAATTGCCTTTCTGAATGTTTCCTCTTCCGAAAGCAATGTTATCGAACGTAAAGAACGCGTTGTAAGTGCCGTCGTTATTTTCGGTAGGGATCCAGTCGGCGTTCGTTACGTTGACCGCGCCGAGCTTGGTCGTAGGATCGTTTACGGAAGCATAATATACTTCGAACTCGGCATTATAGTCTACCGTGCCGTTGACGTCTCTGAAACCGCGGAGCAGAATTTCCGCCTTGACCGAATCGCTTATCGACCACTTGGCGCCGTTCTGAAGCGATGCGTTCAAATCTCCGTCGCCCTTAGCCGAAGTGAAGCTGACCTCGGGTTCGAGCGTACGCTTTGCAACGACGAACGTGAACGTTTTGGACGTATCCGCCGTGCCGTCCCAGCTGATGTAGTCGGTATCGGTGATATTGACGGTTACAACGTAAGTTCCGACCGAGTGCATTTTGAGCACAAGGTTGCCGTCGTACCAGCTCTCGATATAATTGACGGGGTTTTTGCCCGTAGGCGTAACTATCGAAGTATCGTTGCCGGTATAGCTCGTAACTTCGAACTCTTCGCTGACGGTTGCCACTACGGAACCGTTCAGCTCGTTTACGCCGTTATATGCGTTCTGTATGGTGAAGTAAACGTCTTTGCCGTCGTATTCGACGGTAGTTCCCGTTCCGCTTGCCACCGAGGGAGCGTCGTGCTTGACCTTATTGATGACGAGCTTATAGTCGATATCGGCAACGGTGCCGTCCGCCCACATCATATTGTCGCCGTCGGTGAGCTTGAAGCGGAGCACGTACACGCCGGGGGTGTATGCCGTAAGCGTGAACAGGTTGGAAAGATTTACCGCTTCACCCATCTTTTCGCCGTTATAGGTATAGTATCCGCTGGGGATCGGCTGTATCTTGTCGAACAGGTCATAGACTATCTTACCTGCCGTAGAATCGTAATGATCCGTCTGATTTTCGTGGTTTGCGCTGTAACCTGCACCGTTCACGTCGTCGGTCGCGTTTTCTACCGTGAAGAAGTTTGCGCCTAAACCGCTTGCATTATTGACGTCATAGATGTCCGCAGGGTCGTAAATATTTTCGAACAGCGACTGTACCAGAATGGTATGTTCGCGCTTGTCGAAGTCGACGTTGAGTTCGGTATCGGAAACCTTTTCGGTCGTAAGCAGATAGTCGGAGTTGACTATCGGGTTAGCAAGAGCAAGTTTGTTGATTTCGAACGTGAACGTCACCGTAGACACGTCTGCGAATTCCCAGCAGTGGTTGTCGGGATCGGTAATTCTGAACGTCACGGTGTAAGTGCCGGCATTCTTTGCGGTGAACGAATAGATCGTACCCGAAGCGCCCGCGTCGCTGAGATAGCCGTTCAAGCCGTCCGTATTGCCCGTGGTAAGCGAAGCGTCGTACTCCATATAGTCGTACTGAGCCGTACCGGTGCCGTATTTGGACGCAGTATTGAAGTTATCGATACTCATTTCGCGCTCAACGGCTCCGACAGGATTGTTGCTGAATTCGTAAGTGTAAGAAGCTTTTCTGTCCTCCACCTTCAATCCGGGCAATCCCGTTACGATAAACGGATCTTTATGAGCGTGTTTCTTGATCTGAAGAATTACTTCTATATCGGTATCTGTGCCGTCCGCCCACACCGCGTTATCGGTGAGTTCGAACTTGACAACGTACTTGCCTGCTTTTGTAGCAAGAAGTTTGAGTAAACCGTTGTTATACTCGTTATAGAGCATATCGCCGTATTTCTTGGTTCCGTCGACGTTGAACGTTCCCTCGATATAGTCGAGAGGGTCGTTGTCGGGCGTGCCGTTGGCGACGGTGTATTGCATAACCGAAGGAACTACCCCGACGTTGTACTGAGGAGCCGTAACGTTTACGCTCGTTGCGGTATCGTGCCAGTAGTTGCCTATTTCAAGCGCGTACTGCGTTGCGGTGGTACCGTCCGTTTCATAAGTTACCGTGCGTGTAAGTCCCACTACGCCCAGCGCAGCCTGAGTGCTTGTGCCGAGGTAAATATAGGGCTTAGCTATTTTCATAGGTTCGATAATGAACTCAAACGTGATATCCGCTACGTCGCCCGTAGACCATTCGTAGTTGTCGGGATCCGCAACTTTTACCACTACCTTATAGGTGCCGACGTTGGCGCCCGAAGCGCCCTGCGTCGTACCGACCTTGGTACTGACGAAAAGCGAGGTAAGATCGGCGCTGTCAGTGAAATCCGCCGACATCAGATCGGTATTCGAAAGAGTGTAGGTAATGAGCGGATTTGACGTCGCGGGATCCATATGCAGAATTTTGAGTGCGTTCTGCCAGACGTCCGCGTTATAGGTAACCGTCTTGGTGTCGCCCGTCTGAGAGCCCTCTAATACGGGACGCTCCAATCTTGCTTTGGTTATCTTGATGACGTAGAATTTAGAACCGTCTTTTGTACCGCTCTTCCATTCCGCGTTGTCGCTGTTGATTTTCAGCTCTAATCTGTACGTCTCTGTAACTTTTGCATAGTCCTTAGTCTGGTCGGGGCTGAGCGTGCGCATTACTATGGTAGCTTTGCCGTCCGTGTCGACCGTGAACGCGTCAACGTTTACGAGAGTATTGTCGTAATCGAGATTGACAAACGAATACAGATCGGGATTCTGAGATAACAGTTCGCCGAAAGGTATGTTTTCAATCGATATAGACTCGTGCTGTTTCCTGAATTCCTTCTCGATAGTGATGGTATCGTCAAGTAACGGAGTGTTCTTATGATCGGTTACCTGAGGAATTTCAAGCTGTTTTTTAGAGATAGTGAATTCGTACTTGCGCGGTACGTACGTAGTAGTTATATCCGAACCCCAGTAGTAGTCGGCAGTCACGAAATTGAGCGTTATCGTGTAAGTACTTACCTCTCTTACGCACAGCCTGTAATAGCCGAGCTTTGAATCGGGATCGGAGGGATCGGTCAGATAATCGGGCTGAACTGCCTTCGAAGCGTCGCCCGAAGTAAGGTTTGCAACCGCCGCGATACTGAACGAGCCTTTTTTAACGTCCGTGCCGTAAAGGTATACGGCATAGTACTTGCCGCTGTATCCGCTGTTGTTCTTATACTGCGTAGCGTAGTTGAGAGGCAACGTGCCCGTATTGTTTGCATTTGCAGTAACGGTAGCTTCGTCGGGAAGAAGCGTCATATCGTCGACGTTCGTCGAGTTATAATATACTTCCGATACGTATCCGTCGGGTATGTTGACGGCTAACTTCTTTATTACATAGCGGTAAGTATAGTAAGACGTACTGTCGCCCGACTTGAACTTGTAGTTGTTGATGTTGGAAACGACAATCTTCAAGTGATATTCGCCCGCACTGCGCGCCTCGACGGAGAGCAGAGACGTGTCCGCGTCAACGGCAAGGTTTGTAGTGCCGTCGGCTTCGCTGACGCCCGTGACGTGAACGATAGGTTCGTCGCCTGCGGCAACGCGCTTGTCGTAGTCATCGTTGATATAGTAGAAGCCGTTGTCGTCGCTGATCTTGTAGCCGTTGGGGTAATCTTTGAGCAAAAGCTGGAATAGCTGGAACTCGTGGTTGTAGTTGACTTCCCTTACGCCGTTGCCCTGAACGCCGTCAGCCGCCTCGTACTTGATTTCGGGCTTTTCGATTTCAAGCGTGTTTATAACAAGTCTGAATACGACGAAGCTTCTCGAAGTTGAAGTAGTATCGTTATTCCAGCAATAGTTGTCCTTGGGTCTGATACGGATTTCGTATTCGCCTGCGTCAAGGAAGAGAAGTTTCAGTTCGTCAAGAGTATACGCGGCTTCTTCGGGATCGGTGATCTCCTCGGTGTAACTGCCGTTGGCGGCTTTTTTATAGATCTCGTACTCGAACTGAGTAGAGAAGCCTGCCTTGTACAGGTCGGAAACGGTAGACTGAATAAAGCGTACCGCTTTCTTCTTTTCGCTGAACACGGCGTCCGAATACTTGATTTTGTCGGAGTTGTACTCGTCGCCTCTGACGTTCTCGTCGCCGACGCGGAACCCGTCGTCACCGTTAATACTCTGCTCGTCTTCGTCGCCGACGTAGCGCATTTCGATGCCCGAAACAGGCGAACGCTTGACAAGTATCGTCAATTTGACGGTTTTCTCTTCGGTTGTCGTCCACTTATAGTTGTCGCTCATTATTTCGAAAGTCCAGGTATATTCGCCCTGATCCATCGCATAGAGACGGACTTCGTTCTTTATCCAGGTGGTGAATACGCCGTACTGGTTTTCAAGCGCTTCGTTGCGCATTGTTGCCAGTTCGCTGTCTTTCTTGGAAGCGAAGTCTTCATAATCGTACACCGTGCCGTCGGGTGCGGTTATTTTAATGAAATCACTGTATTTTTCGTCGCTGAACGAAGCAACGAGCATAAAGAATCTGTGGGTGTCGGAAACCTCGGCAAACGTTCCGCGCATTATATCTGCGCCGAAGTTGCCCTCGGTATTGTTGCCCTCACTCTTCGATTCGTCGATTCTCGGAGCTATTATCCCCTCTGCGTTTATGGTAAGGGTGTATATCATCAGAGAGGATTTGCTTTCCGTCCACCAGTAGTTTGTATTGTTGAGCGAAACGCCTATTCTGTAAACACCGGCGTTTGTCATCGTGACGGTCAGAAAACCGCCCGTTTCGTCAACGGTCATACCGTCGAGAAGTCCGATAAAGTTACCGTCCTTATCCAACAGGTAGAAAGTCATTGCATAGTCGCCCGATGTCAGATATTTCTCGGAATCGTTCGTCGCGTCGGGATTACCGATTCTGACGGTCTTCGGATTGCCGTCATAGTCGAGATTGACCGAGAAATTCTCGTTTGTGATATGCATCAGTTCGTCACTGCCGAACTCGTCGGTAGTGTACATATCGAGACAGTCGACGTTTACGGGAACTATTATAAACGTAAATATTACGGGGTCGGAAGTTCCGTCGGACCAACAGTAGTTATTTGTCGGCGAGACGGTGATTTTGAACGTACCTGCCTCCCTGCCCGTCTTTGACATTCTGTCGCCGTTCCAGGCTGTTTCGAAGTTACCTTCGTGCAGAGTATAGACCGAGCTCTGCTTCGTGTACGATATGTCGCTCGTCGCAGGTAACGTCGGGAAGTCGAGATAAATCGAGTGAAGCTTATTATCGAAGCCTATAGACTTGGAAGTAGCCGTATAAGTTGCGTGCACGCCCTCTTCCGTGACTTCGGCATCGTTGAAGAGAACGGGTTTTGCAATTTTAAGCTTTTCTATTACCAAAGTGTAATCGGGAACGGTTACGCCTTCTTTCCACTTATAGTTCTTTTTAGGTTCGAAAGTTACTATATACGTCGCGGCAGGTTTTGCGGTAAGCGTAAGTCTGCTGTCAGACCAGGCTGTCTGAGAGATGTTGCTTCCCTTCGAAACCCATCGGATAACGGACTCGTCAGCGTTGTCGAACGTGAGTGTTGCAACCCAGTCCTGTGAAGTTCCGGCTATCTTTTCTCCGCCGTAAGTGACTGTTTTTACGTTATTGACAGCAACCGCGGCGTCCTCCGGACACAGATACGGCGCCTCGACCTCCGCCTCGTGAATTATCAGTTCGTAAGTCAGCTCCGTCGACATTTCCTCGAATATGTATTCGGGTTTAACTTTTACCGTTACGACGTAGTGACCGGCGTCCGTCGCGTTGATAGTCAGAGTTTTGTCGGCCGTGCTGATATCCGTCATCGCCTCGCCGGTGTCGACGTTGACGGCGTTGATTATCAGTTGCGTCGGATTTATCGGCATAAAGCTCAGCGTTTGCTGTGCGCCGTTGTAGGTTACTTCTTTTTTGAATTGCGAAACATCCGTGCCGCCGCCTACGATATCCGGTACCGTTATTTTCATAGGTCCTATTTCAAAAGTAAAGACCTTTGGCGCGGTATCCGGCGGACTGCCTGGTGGCACAGCGGTATCCCAGGCAACGTTCTGCGTATCTTTGATAGTTACGGTTATGGTATAAAGTCCCTGCCCCATTCCGCCGAGTGTTAAAACGCCGTTATCATCCCAGGTCGTTTCGGTAAGGTTGAACGTTCCGAGACTGTTCGTAATAGTAGGTACGCTGTACTCTGCCCATTCCGAAGATACGGGATAGAGTGTTATGAACAGCATACGGCCGGTTGCATTGACGAACTTGTGTCCCGTGTTTGCGTCGTCGCCGAAAATCGTAGGCGTTTCAAGTTTTTTAGGATTGATCGTGAACGTAAATTCAACGGGATCCTTATCGTTCTCCGTTTCCCAGTTGCGGAAGGGAGTCATAGTTACTTTATATTTGCCCGCATTCTTTGCTTCGAATACGGAATTGCCTTTTTTACCCGATCCGGCAGTCGGACGAGATGTACACGTTACGTTGGTTGATGAAGTATTATCAGCAAAATCCACCCAAGCCTGAGTTGCTTCATCCCACTCGGAAATTTTATAAGTTATAAGACCGGGACCCCAGTCGTTTTCTATAATCAGCTGCTGAACGGTACCGTCATAGTCGACTTCCTTGTTTTTAAGCTGAGAATCCACTCCTGCGTTGAATTTGAGTCTGGGAGTAGTGATACCCGTGCGACAGATAGATACAGCAAAAGTTGTAGTGGTATTCCAACACTCCCAGCCATAACGCCAAGGCGGATCATAATTATTTCTTGGCGCCGGCGAAGAATTACTGCTATAAGAACCGGTATCCCAATGATACCAATAACCACCGTTCGGCCTGTTTAAAGCAAAGAAATATGTTCCGCTCGGAGCATCGGCAGAAAGCCAAATACCCATTTGTCCTGAAGAAGCAGCCGCTGATGATGTAGCAGCAGAATTACCGTCCATCTTCTTCATATTCGACATAAAAACGGTAGAAGGATTTATACTACTACCGAACTCATCAAGCCACTGAGTTCTGTTATTCCTGGTAGGATCGGGATCGTTCCATGCCAAGCCGTCGTCGGGCGCAGTCGGATCATTTTTAAACCACCAACCGTTTATATAGGTTTCGGTTGACGCATTGTTATTAAATGTATAGCCTTGAGCAATAGCTCCTGCGGTTTTACACCAGTTAGCCCACGACATCATTATTTTGGATTCCGAATTCATCCATTTTTCAGTATCAACGGTACCCTTCCAAGGAGTTACCGACTTATTGCAATTGACACCAAAATAATATTCTTCACCCTCTTCTAACCATGCAAAATTATATTGCATTCTTTCATACCAAGCAAAGTCGTTCCTGTCGTTTACAGAATTATCCGAAACCCCAACCATCTTATTGTAAGGACCCATTGTAAATCCTGTATTACGGAAATACTGAGACTCGGTTGTTACAGCAGATTTACTCGAATAATATGCAAGCAACGTATCCTGATTCCCTGCATAAGTAATCGCATATGTCGCCGCCTGATCGGGAGATATAAACCAATCTTCATCAGAATAATCAACACTCGATTCAAGCGCACCCGTGGAATAATCCGAAAGGAATTTTGTTATCAAACTTACAAATTCTTCCTTTCCCGTAGCGTCATACACATCGCAAAGTTCGCTTTCTGTTCTTCCGTTTGATTTAGCATAAAAGGTCAACAAATCCACGCCGATGCCGGTCTTTTCGGAAATTTTCTGTAACCTTTCGGCGG
>Ga0137306_100638_pt1 | contig 45182 bp, 45 predicted proteins | sample Inofroosms_March_FD_97187 | JGI IMG/M metagenome (GOLD analysis project Ga0137306, IMG submission 97187) | Mouse cecal microbial communities from Vienna, Austria - N-Acetylneuraminic and N-Acetylglucosamine D2O microcosms_March | ecosystem: Host-associated > Mammals > Digestive system > Large...
GTTGCTTTACAAAAACAGTTAAATACGGTAAAATAAAAGAAGATTACTGTGAAAGGGGCAAACGGAAGATGGAAGAAAAGAGAAATGACCGGCGTATGGACCTGTCAGCCAAGCTGTTGATTAAGAATATGAATGACACGGACTCTCAAGTGGAAGAAGCATCTATCGAGGTGCTGGATGTATCAAAGTCCGGCGTAGGATTCATCTGTGATACGCCGTTATCTATCGGAGCGGTATATGAGACTCAGTTAAAGATATGGACGGATGAAGTTATCCATGCATTTCTGAAGGTGGTCAGGATTGAACAGACGAAAGATGAACGGTATATGTGCGGAACGATTTTTATCGGCCTGCCGGAGATGAATGCGAAGCGGATTGAGGTATATGATCTGTTAGGCCGTATAAATGGGGAAGAATCTTAAATAGCGTATCCTTTAAAACCCTGTACGTATTTTAGTACAGGGTTTTAAGTCTTAGTATGCGAAGAAAAGCCGTGGCGGTATTTTTTGGCATTCGGGAAGGATATTTTGGGCTGAAGGAGAGATTATGAAGAAAATAGATATGGATTCATGGAACAGAAAAGAATTGTTTGAGTTTTTTTCTAAAATGTCGCATCCCTTTTACAGTGTTGCATTTACGGTGGATGTTACAAAGCTGTATGAATATGTGAAGCGCCGGGGATTATCTTTTTATTATGCGCTTGTCTATCTCTGCACAGAGGCAGTTAATGATACGGAAGCCTTTTTATATGTGCTGAGGGAAGGTGAAGTATACCGGATTGACCGCAGGGAGCCAAGCTTTACGGATTTGAAGCCGGGGTCAGAGCAGTTCTATATTGTAACGATGTCTGCCGGAAATACGCTGGAGGATTTTTGCCGTGCCGCGAAAAAGAAAAGCGGCGGGCAGATATGCTTTATTGATGCGGAAGAGGAAACGGATGATTTGATTTATTTTAGCTGTCTGCCATGGGTGGAGATGACCGCTCTTACCAATGAACGGGATTTCTGCGCGGATGATTCGATTCCGCGTATTGCATGGGGAAAATACCGGGAAGAAAATGGGAGAAAGAAGCTGCAGATGTCTATGGAGCTGAACCATCGTTTTACAGACGGGGTGCATGTGGGAAGGTTTTATGAAGCGCTGTGTGAGAGGATAGAAAAACTGGGGAGGGCAGATCGTCTGCTGTGATATGCAGGGGATGGCGATGGGTATATTCTTCATACTTTTTATGAACTGAGTCATTAGATGAAAGAAGAAAAACAGATGAACAAGGGAAAGAAAAAACAGTTGAAAAGAAAAAAGCATGTTAAACGGATTATAGTTATACTGTTTTTTGTTTTGATATTTTTGATTATAGGGTGTGGAATACTTGAATATTTAGGTTATATATCGATTCCAGAGATTGGTTCTGTTCTATCAGAATTTGAAATTATGAATGCAGAAGATGTTTCAGGACGTGTAGTGAAAGAAACAGATAATGGCGATGATTATTACTATCCTACTAAAAAGGAAAATATTGCTATAGATTCGGATACAGGGATGGTATATGCAGACAATGAACTGCTCGTTATGCTGGAGAATAAAAAAGATGAGAAAAAATTAGAACAGTTATTAATGGACTATGACGCAGAAATAGTTGGCAAAATCGAGGCGGTAAATCAGTACCAAATTCAATTTAAAGGTGCAAAGGAGTATAAGGAATTAGAAAAGATAGAGAAAGAGTTATGCAAGAATAAATGGATAGAGCAGACAAGCATTAATTTTGCGATGGAAATAAATACAGATAGTTATTATCCAAATGACAGCAGATGGAAAAACAAATGGAGCGAAATGCCAGATGATGGGAATTGGGGATTGGAGGCGATAGATGCTCCTGATGCATGGGAGTACCGGGAACAAATGCAGACTGTAAATATAGGAGTTATAGATGTCATGTTTGACACAAAACATGAGGATCTGATTTTTGCAGAGGAACCATTAGCTAATTATATGGCAGAAAAGAATCAGGGATGGCATGATCATGGGACTCATGTTGCTGGCACAATAGGAGCTTCTTTTAATAATAAGAGAGGGATTACAGGGATAGTGCCGAAGCAGAACCTTTATGGTGTTTCCATTTGGGGGATGTCAGATAATATATATACGACAGTAATGCAGTATAAGATTTCACTTTCTTATTTGATAGTTCAAAAAAAGTGCCAGGTAATAAATATTAGTTTAGGCAGCGATTTGTTAGAATTCCAAGTGTCCAGAGGATCTAAAGAACATAAAAAACGTCTCCAGTTAATGGCTGATGATATAGGAGGGTTTTTAGAGAAATTAGTATGTCAAAATTATGATTTTGTAATTTGTGTGGCCTCGGGAAATAAAAATGAAGAAGGAAAAGCAAATTATACGTATTTTAAAAAAGATGAAGAGGATTCAGAATATCAAGAGCTTTATTATAATTATCAAGATTATCTGAATTATCTTGCAGGAGAACCTGTAGATCCGGATTTAGAACGATTATTAGCGAGATATAGGGACAGACAGCAGGAAATCGAAGGAGACAGCGGGCATCCCGGACGTCTGGAGAGCGGGAATGTGAAAGCGGAATGCGGCTTGTTTGCATCTATTCAAAATGAAGAGGTAAAAAATAGAATTATTATAGTAGGAGCTGCTGAAAATAAAGTAATAGAAAAACAGGCGGGAATATTTAATCTAATCAATAAGAGGGAGCATGAAGGATATGAAATGACAGCATTTACTCAAGGAGGAGATAGGCTAGATATTATTGCGCCTGGCGTCGGGATAGAGAGTACAGTGCATAAACATAGCAGACAGTGTGGACATGAAACGGGTCAAAAGAGAGAGAATAAAAATGAAAATATCGGCTATAAAAATAATCTAGGGACTTCTATGGCCAGCCCGCATGTGGCCGGCGTGGCGGCGTTAGTGTATTCTGCCGCGCCGAATTTGAAAGGAGATGAAGTAAAAAAAATAATCTGTGATACGGCTCAAGGAGAATATAATAAAGGAAATGGAAGTAAAGAGACCTGCGGTCTGGTAAATGCAAGAGCCGCAGTTGAACAGGCTGTAAAGGCCGATTCAAAAACGCAGGATAGCCACACTACATCCGTTAAGATAGATGGGAGCCAAACGTCAGAAGAGAGGGACATTGTTTTAGTACTTGATACTTCAGGCAGTATGTCAGGAAAACCACTTGATGAAACAAAGAAAGCAGCTAGTAATTTTGTGCAGACAATATTAAAAGAAGATGCTAGTATCGGTATTATCAGCTATAACAGCAGTGCAGAAATAGAATCAGGTTTTTCAAAGAATGAGAGAGTATTATTAAATGTAATTGATGAGATAAATAGTGGAGGCGGTACGAATATTGAAGCAGGCATACAGCAGGCGGAAATAATGCTGGAAGAAAGCACTGCAAAGAAAAAAATAATTGTATTAATGAGTGATGGTGAGCCGAATGAAGGAAAGGAAGGGGATGAATTAATTGCTTGTACTAATGAGATAAAGAAGGATAAATCGTATATTTATACTTTGGGATTTTTCAGCGAAGTATCTGATAAAGTACAAGCGCAGTATCTGATGGAACAAATTGCCAGTGACGGCTGCCATTATGAGGTAGAGAATGCGGATGATCTTGTATATTTCTTTGAAGATATGGCAGATCAGATTAATGGGCAGAAATACATATATGTACGAATTGCATGTCCAGTTGATGTGTCGGTAACTAATGGTGAAGAAAGTCTAAATTCAAGAAACGGGGATACCAGAACGAGTTTTGGAACCTTATCTTTTGAAGAGAAAGTTTCAGATGATGTAGAGGATACTTACGAAGAATATGATAATAGAACTAAAATACTGCGTCTTAAAGAAGGGTCGGAGTATGAAGTAAATATTGTAGGGAATGGAGCCGGCAGTATGGATTATACGATTGGACTTATGGACGAAGATAGCGAATATAGTGATTTTCGCAGGTTTGAAAATATTCAGATAAGCAAAGGCACCATAGTGAATACAATTGCTGTCCGTTCGGATGATACAATATTGAAAGTAGATGAAGACGGTGATGGAAGATATGATTTGTCATACCATGCGGGTGAAAATGAACAGGGAGAATTAATAGAACACTTTGGCGTGATATATGCGTTATTGATAATTGGTTATACAGGAAGCTTGTTATTAGGGATTATAGTTTATAAGAAGAGTAGAAAATTGAAAAAAACATGCAAGCTCAAAAATATTACTGCTCAAATCGTGGACAGACTAGATCAAGAAATGAGAAATTCTGCCCTAATTGTGGAAAAAAAATTGGGAATGAAAGCAGGTTCTGCAAATATTGCGGAAAAATACAGGAAATTGGAAAGAAAAACTGCCTGAGCATAAGTTTTGATGCAGAAAATAGAAGGCGTACTGTTAGGAATCTGCTAAGTGGAATGACTATAATGGATTTTTGTATCATCATTCTATATCTGGTTTTAGAGGTTCGCTGGATTCAATTATTTTTCCCGAATATAAGAAGTACATGGTTGGCCATTGCATTTATGGCATGGGACATGCGCCTGCTTTTTATGTTATTGTATATAGTTCCATTCTTGATTATTACACTGCTCTCTATTTTGGGAGTTTTATGTGTGAAAATTGAAGAGTATTACTCGAGTATTGGTTTTGTATCTGCTATGTTTGGGTTCGGAATGAAAGCAGGAAGTGTAATATTTGATAAGTATTCGATTAGTACACTAAAGAAAGCGGCATGTCAGATATTTGCCGTTTATGGGAGTGTTGCTTTTGCTGCTGTATTGCTTAGTATTGTAATAAGTGTTTTAACATATATGCGGAGAAGACAAAAGATAAAAAGGAGTGTGTAAGAACGTGTTTTGTAAAAAATGTGGAGCGGAATTCGATGGAAATGGTGTGAAATTCTGTCCAATGTGTGGAGATAAGATTGAAAGTCTTAATAAGAGCAAAGAAAGTGGTAATAAGCAGAAGAAGATTCACGGAATCATAATTGCATCCGGTTTTATATGTATTTTGTTCATAATTGTTATTGGATTTGTGTGGAAGGATAAAAAGGAAAAAAGAGAGTATGATAATTTTCTTGCTGAAGGGAATAGGTTTGTGGATGAACTCGATTATGAAAAGGCAGTGGACGCTTATCTCGCAGCTATTGACATTGATTCCAAACAGGAAGAACCTTATCTTGGGCTGGCAGATATTTATATTGTACTGGGAAAGAATGAAGATGCGAAAAATATTTTGATGAAAGCCTGTCAGGAGGTTTCCGGTGAAGATGGAAAAGAAACGGCAGTTACCAAGCGGTTAGAGGAAATAAAAGAGTATGTAGATTATGAGTGGTATATTGAGCCGTCAGTAGAGTGCGATGACATTTTTTATTTGAAAGAGTCTGTCGGTTCGCTGAATGAAACGCATCGTCAATGGATGAATCCGTATGCAGTTATAAAAAGTGACACGGAATATGGAATTATAGATATGGAAGGACAAACAATTGTAGAGCCAGGAGAATGTTCATCTATTTCTAATTTTTATGGTTCTTATTTACTGCAATATAAAGAAGAAAAATATGAACCGTTATTTCATCAAATGTGGGGACAGTATTATTTAGATGAAAAAGGAAGTGTACAGCCGTTACAGGGAATTGGAAGCGGAGGTCCGGAACTGGCATACTATTATAAAGACGGATTACGGGATGTGTGGGATATGGGGACATCTTCAGATGAATTGAAAACAGCAATTCCGATAAAACGGTCTGATATCATTATAGATGAAAAGGCGGGATATGACCGTATAGGTTATTGGGAAGCGTTAGAGGGGGATTATGCAATTTATAATGAGAATGCTCTTGTGACAGATTATATCTATGAAGAATGCGGCTCAGAAGCATGTAATATATTAGCTGTCTGTAAAGAGGGGAAATGGGGATATGTAAATGATGAAGGAGAAGAAATCATACCATGTCAATATGATGCTTCATGGAATCATTATTCCTATGAATGGGCAGATGCAGAAGATGCCGTCGAGGAATATTGCTATGCTGTGTCAGAGAACTATATTCCATTGTGCAGGGATGGCAGATGGGAATTGAGAGATGTGGAGAATAAATGTTTGATTCCGCCGGGTGTTTTTGATGAGATTTGTCCGGTCTATGATGGGAAATGCTGGGTAAAGAAGGATGGGAAGTGGGGAGTGATAGCTTTGACAGATGCTGTAAAAGCAGAGACAAGCTCTAGACAAGATCCGCCTGAGGATGCTCTCAAAAAGAGAGCGATTTCCATCTCTATGGAAAATGTGACAGACATTTCTGCAACTTCGGAACTTAAAGAGCACAATATTGTACATTCAGCACATTTGATTATGGATGGAGATAAAAATACAGCGTGGGTGGAGGGTGTCAGCGGACATGGGAATGGAGAATCCATCCGGTTTGAGTTTGATGGAAACTATTTGGTTAATGGAATAAGAATCAGAAATGGATATCAGAAAGATGATGATAGATATTATAATAATTCCAGACCGAAAGAAATATATTTAAGCTTTTCAAATGGTATGGGCGAATTTGTGGAATTGGAGGATGAAAGCAGACAGGAACAACAGCTGTTTTTGGAAAATCCTGTCGAGACATCGTATGTAGAGTTATCTATTGAATCAGTTTATCCAGGTAATAAATATGATGATACTTGTATATCAGAGGCGGTGTTTTTTTAAGTGTGCTTTATAAAATATAGTTAGATTTATGTTATGCAGGAAACTGCCTCATCATAGAGTTTTTATGATGAGGCAGTATTTTTTAGTCTGTCAGGCGGCAGGGATAAGGATTGGCCAGAGTTACTGATTCATAACGCTCTAGTATTTCTTTTAGTTTATGTATCTCAGGTGTCAGTAATTTATCTTTATGATATACCAGCTTAAAGGTCCGGTCCCAGGCGTGGGAGTCATTGGAGAAGGCTTTCAGTCTGCCCTCCTTAAGCTCCGGCTGCACCAGCCGGTAGGACATTACCGTCAGGAGATTCTGAGTGAGCAGTGCGTTCGTGATGGAGCGGGGACAGTTTGCCTCCCATGCAACCTGAATTGTCAGGCTGTGCTGGCTCAGATAGCTTTCAAATAGTTTTCTGGTTCCGCTGCCGTTTTCCCGCATAGCAAACTTCATATTATTCAAATCAGAGGAGCAGATCATTTGCTTTGAATAAAATGGATGTGCTTTGCTGCAGAGCAGAACAAGCTGATCTGAAATAACCGGTATGGAGACCAGATGGGACGACTGGATATCTCCTTCCACGACCGCGGCGTCGAGGGAAGAATTAAGCAGGCATTGCTCAATCTCAGCAGTATTATTTACCATAGAATATACATTCAGCAGCGGCTGAGACTGTTCCATTTCGCTGATGACATCAGGCATCAGGCAGGTGCCTACGGTCATGGAAGAACCGAGGCGCAGATGTATCTGGTTTTCCTTTGTAAGCATGGCTTCTTCCATGGAATTATGCTGGTGGAGAAGCTGCTTGGCAAGTATCAGAAGTTTCTCGCCGTTCTGGGTAATGTAGAGCTTATGGCCGAGACGGTCAAACAGAAGCGTCTGATAGTGGGTCTCCAGCTCGGAAACAGCCTGGCTGACTGCAGGCTGGGAAATAAACAGCTGCTTTGCGGCCGCGCTCATAGAGCCTAATTCTGCCACAACAACAAAGATATTCATGTGTCTGAGAGTCATTACATTTATCCTCCGTATTATTATAAGTTTTACCTATAACCTTGATAAAATAATATCATTTTCTTTTTTTGAAGACAAGGGTTATAATGAGCTTAAGAGCTCTTGATAAAAAAAAGACAAAGTGAAAGGAGAAGAGTATGAAGGTACTGATTATTGGCGGCGTAGCCGCTGGTACAAAGGTGGCTGCAAAGCTGAAAAGAGAGGACCCTGGCGCAGAAGTTACAATTATAACAAAGGGCAAAGACATTTCCTATGCAGGATGTGGTCTCCCGTATTATGTTGGTAATGTAATCAAGGAGAGGGAACAGCTGGTTGTGAATACACCGGAAGCCTTTTCTAATCTTACCGGAGTTACGGTTAAGACCCAGACGGAAGCTGTCAGCCTGAACCGTGCAGAGAAAAGTGTGGAAGCAGTGGATGAGGTGAGCGGTGAGAAGAGTACATATTCTTACGACAAGCTGGTAATCGCTGTCGGTGCATCACCGTTTTGTCCGAATTGTCCGGGACTTGATCTGGAGAATGTCTTCGTGATGAGGACGCCTGAGGACGCAGTCTCACTCCGCGAAGCTGTTGAGGCAGGAGGAATTAAGCGTGCAGTTGTAGTCGGCGGCGGATTCATCGGACTTGAGGTAGCCGAGAACCTGAATGAACAGGGCGTGAAAGTATCGGTTATCGACTTTGCACCGCACATTCTGCCTGGATTTCTGGATCCGGAATTCTCAGGCTATGTGGAAGATAAGCTGGCAGACAATGGGGTGATGTGTTTTACCGGCGTTGCACTGGAAGAAATTATAGGTACAGAGAAGGTTGAGAAGGTGAAAACCTCCAAGAGAGCCATGAAAGCAGATGCATGTATTCTGGCAATGGGTATCCGTCCAAACACTGCATTCCTGAATGATACGGGAATCGAGATGTTTAAGGGAACGGTGCTTACCAACGAATATCTTCAGACCAATGACCCGGATATCTATGCAGTGGGCGACTGTGCAATGGTGAAGAACCGTGTTACCGATGCACCGCAGTGGTCGCCGATGGGCTCAACTGCAAATATTGCAGGGCGTATTGCGGCAATGAATATTGCCGGAGGCAGGGTATCCTATCCAGGTGTTCTGGGAACAGGAGTTGCCAAGCTTCCCGGTATCTGTGTGGGACGTACCGGACTCAATGAGAAGCCTGCAAGAGATGCGGGATTTGATGTGGAAACTGTGGTTACGGTTGTGGATGATAAGGCGCATTATTTCCCAGGTGCAGGAGCTTTTATCATTAAGATGATCGCGGATAAGGCGACACAGAGGCTTCTTGGAATCCAGGTACTTGGGGGAAGCTCCGTGGATAAGATCGTAGATATTGCGGTAACGGCTATTTCCATGAAAGCGGCAATGAGCGATCTGCAGAGTATGGATTTCGCTTATGCACCGCCGTTCTCGACGGCAATTCATCCGTTCCAGCATACGGTGAACATTATGATGAACAAATTATCAGGCGGTCTGGAATCCATTACACCCGCTCAGTATGCGGCGGGAGAGGCAGAGGATTACAAGGTAATCGATACTGCAATCAATCCGACCATTAAGAGCGCGCCATATGTGGATCTTACAAAGGTTGACGGACCGGTTGATGGATTTGACAAGGATGAGAAGCTGCTCCTAGTATGCGCGAAGGGAAAACGCGGATATCTGCTTCAGAACCGAATGAAGCACCATGGATATACGAATACCAGAGTATTGGAAGGCGGAGTAACTTTTAACCCACAGGTTTATGATGAAGATTAATCAAATGATACGGAGGTAAAATGATGGCACCTTTAACAATTAGTGCAGCGGATGAAAAGAGAGTAAAAGCCCTTGGTTTTTTGAGCAACAAAGGAACCGATAATTTTTCAGGAAGAATTATCACAGTAAATGGAAAGATAACGGCAGCTCAGCAGAAATGCATTGGAGAAGCGGCAGAGAAGTTTGGTAACGGTATTGTAACATTCACGACCCGTCTGACCATTGAGGTACAGGGAATTCCGTATGACAAGATTGAGGATTTCCGTGCATACATTGCCAAGGAAGGCCTTGTAACAGGAGGAACCGGATCTCTGGTACGCCCGGTAGTTGCCTGCAAGGGGACGACCTGTCAGTACGGCCTGCTGGATTCATTCGGACTTTCCGAAGAGATTCACGAGAGATTCTACGAAGGCTACCGCACAGTAAAGCTTCCTCATAAGTTTAAGATTGCAGTAGGCGGATGTCCGAACAACTGTGTAAAACCGGATCTGAATGACCTGGGTATCATCGGACAGCGCATACCGGAGTTTGACGAGGACTGCTGTAACGGATGTAAGAAATGTTCCGTTGAAGCGGCCTGTCCGGTAGGAGCGGCTAAGGTTGTAGACGGTATTCTTGAGATTGATCAGGATGTCTGCAATAACTGCGGACGCTGTGTCGGCAAATGTCACTTCGATGCGATTGAGGACGGCAGCTACGGCTACAAGATTTACATTGGCGGACGCTGGGGCAAGAAGGTTGCACAGGGGCAGGCGCTTAGCAGGGTATTTACGTCAAAGGAAGAAGCGCTGGATGTAATTGAGAAGGCGATTCTTCTGTTCCGTGAGCAGGGCCAGACCGGCGAGCGTTTTGCAAAGACGATTGAGAGAATCGGATTTGAAAATGTGGAGAAGCAGCTTCTTGCGAATGATCTGTTAGACAGAAAGCAGGAGATTCTCGATGCCAAACTGCATCTGACAGGCGGAGCTACCTGTTAATCACATAGGAGAAAAAGATGAGTAATGAGAGTAATGCAAAGGTGAAGAATGGTGCAATTGTTCTTTGCCTGGTTATTGGATTTTTAGCAACCATGTCAACAGACTGGCAGGATAATCTGCTTGGAAGAACTGTAATCGGGGGGCCGATGGTAGCTTTGCTTGTATCGATGATTGCATGTAACATTCTTCCGAGTGTAAGTAAGGATTTTAAAGCCGGTACAACATTTGCCAGCAAGAAATTCCTGAACTGGGGTATTATTCTTACTGGCGCAACCTTAAGCTTTGCAGATATCCTTGGAACAGGCGTAAAAGCACTGCCTTTGATCCTGTTTAATATCCTGTTATCCTTTACCATTGCATTTCTGGTGGGAAAGAGGCTGGGAGTTACGGAAAATACGTCGATTCTGGTGGGCGGCGGTACCTGTATCTGCGGCGGTACAGCGATTGCAACCCTGTCGCGGATTATTAAGGCGTATGAGGAAGAGATAGCGTTTGCTATGGCGGCGATTTTCCTGTTTGATACCCTGTCAGCATTTACATATCCGTATCTTGCAGGAGCGTTGGGACTGACAGAGAACCAGTTTGCATTCTTAGGCGGTACGGCAATCAACGATACCTCTTCTGTTGCAGGCGCACAGGCAACCTATGTTGCGCTGAATGGACTAGGCGACTGGAGCGGTGCATTGAATGTGAAGCTGGTCCGTACTACGATGTTAATCTTCGTGGCGCTTGTCTGGACGATTATTATGGCGAAGCGGGAAGCGAAGAAGGGAAGGGGCAGTCAGGAAAGCCTGGCTTCAGTTGTAAAGAAGACCTTCCCAATGTTTATTCTGGGCTTTGTGATCATGGCGGCATTAAACACCGTTGGACTGTTTGGCTTTACCGTTCCGGGAATGTCCATGGCGGCCGGAAAGCTTCTGGGAAAGATTGCGAAGTTCCTGTTTGCATCTGCACTGGCCGGTGTGGGATTTAAGATTAAATTCTCGGATGTATTCTCAAAGGGAGTGAAACCGATTATCCTTGGCGGAGTTACATGGCTGTGCGTAGCAGCATCCTCCATGATCTTCATTCATTTATTTGCGGGATATGTAGGATAGATTTGTATGTCCCGCCAGAGGTGCGGGTTCTTTCCGGAAGGCTATTTTTGTAACAAGATTTATGATATGAGTATAGAATTTTGATATGGAATCCAGCCCTTTGCCGGATGCGGATGGTGAACGGGCTGGATTTTGCCGCTGCTTAGTTATTGTATGCAGGTTGATTTGCTTGTTCGGGGAACCAGAGTACCGGAAGCAGGTTCCTCAGACAAGCGTACATCCGGCAGGCACTTGTAAGGCCGTCTTGCTATGGGATGGGGATTGTATTATACTGGAGGACAGGTGGGTGTTAATGATGAAATCGAGGATTCGTATTGGGAGCCGGGGCAGCCGTCTGGCTGTGGTGCAGGCAGAGATTATCCGGGACAGGATACAGACGGCTCATCCGGAATGTGAGCTTGAGATTATAACGATGAAGACAACCGGGGATAAGATTCTGGGAAAAAGCCTGGAGGCTATAGGAGGAAAAGGGCTGTTTGTGAAGGAACTGGATCTGGCGCTGCAAGACGGCAGGATCGATCTTGCGGTACACAGTCTGAAGGATGTGCCGATGGAACTTCCAGAAGAACTGCCGATTCTTGCTTATGGAAAGCGGGAGGATCCGCGGGATGTGCTGGTATATTGCCCTGGGCTTGATGGAATGCCGGAACAGCCGTTGATCGGATCCTCCAGCAGACGAAGGATGCTGCAGATAAAAGCACTGTATCCCGAGGCTCATTTTCAGGGAATCCGGGGAAATGTCCAGACGAGGCTTAAGAAGCTTGTGGATGAGAGAATGGATGCTACGATTCTGGCGGCCGCGGGACTGAACCGGCTTCAGATGACGGGACTTGCGGTAAGGTATTTTTCTGTGGATGAAATGCTTCCGGCCGCGGGTCAGGGAATTCTGGCAGTACAGGGAAGAAGGGATATGGATGTATCCTTGCTGCGGGGGATCGATGACGCAGAGTCCAGAGTATGTGCCATAGCAGAGCGTGCATTTATAAAAGAGCTGGACGGCGGCTGTACGTCGCCGATTGCCGCCTACGGGGAGATGAAGGAAGGGAAAATCCTGCTCCGAGGATTATATTACAGGGAAGAGGATGGAAGCTGGTTTAAGGATGCAGATACCGGTGAGATTCATAAAGCGGAGGAGCTCGGAAGGAGCCTTGCCCGCCGTATGAGACAGAGGGGGTGTCTGAAATGAAGGAGACCGGCATGGTCTGGCTGGCTGGAGCAGGTCCCGGAGACGCGGGACTTTTGACAGTTAAGACGAAGGAATTGCTGGAGAGGGCGGACGTTATTGTATACGATGCGCTGGTAAGCCTGGAGATATTTGGACAGATTCCTCCGGGAAAGGAATTGATTTACGTGGGAAAACGTGCGGGATGCCACACCTATTCCCAGACAGAGATAAATGAGACGCTTCTTAGGGAAGCCAAGAAGGGGAAAAAGGTTCTCCGGTTAAAGGGAGGAGATCCCTTTATATTTGGACGGGGAGGAGAGGAATTAGAGCTTCTTGTAAAAGAAGGGATTCCCTTTGAGATTGTTCCGGGAATTACCTCGGCGGCCGCGGTGGCTGCCTATGCAGGGATTCCTGTGACCCACAGAGATTATGTGTCCTCCTTTCATGTGATTACCGGACATGCAAGGAAGGATGGAGAGAGTAGAATTTGTTATGATGCGCTTGTAAAGGCAGGCGGGACGCTGGTGTTCTTAATGGGAGTTACGGCGCTTAAGAGTATCTGCGGCGGACTTATCAAGGCGGGCATGGACAGGAAGATGCCGGCCGCAGTGATTGAACAGGGAACCACCAGTATGCAGAGGAAGGTAACAGCCCGGCTGGATACGATTGCAGAACGGGCAGAGAAGGAACAGATACAAGCGCCTGCGGTTATTGTAATCGGACAGGTCTGTGCACTGGAACAGTCTTTTTCCTGGGCGGAGAAACGGCTGCTCGCAGGAAGACAGTTCTTGGTTACCAGACCCTCGGAGCATCAGCCGGCACTTGCGGGAAGGCTTCGGAGCATGGGAGCACAGGTTATTGAGATGCCTGCGGTTCAGATCTGCCAGCTGGGGGATGATTCCGGCTTTGAGCAGGCTCTGAAGGAACAGATGGAAGATCGAAATGAAAAGTGGATGGTATTTACAAGCTCGATCGGCGTGAGGATATTTTTTGAAAAGCTGTCGGGAAGCGGTCTGGATATCCGGGATGTCTTGAGCGGCAGAATCCGCATTGCGGCCATTGGGCGGGCGACGGAGAAGAAGCTTAGAGAGTATGGATTAAAGGCAGACCTTGTGCCGGAGGAATACTGTGCAGAGGCGCTTGGAAAAGCGCTTGCAGAGGCGGCAGAGGAGGGATGCGGCATACGGATTTTCCGTGCAAAAAAGGGTTCAGGAGAACTGCTTCCGCCATTATTGGAAAAAGGACTATATGTGGAGGATGTTCCACTTTATGATACAGCTCACCGTATTTACGGCGAGGAATGCTGCAGAATAAAAGAAGGCATGAAGCGGGGAGAGATCGATGCGGTAACATTTACCAGCGCATCCACGGTTAAGGGCTTTGTGGAGGCGGTGGGAGATATGGATTATACATCCTGCCGTGCAGTCTGTATTGGCAGGCAGACGGCGGCGGAGGCGGCGAAATATGGGATGCGGCTCATGATTTCAGAGGAGGCATCTATAGACAGCATGGTGGAGCTGCTGGTGAGAGTTTATGGAACCCGGGAAGATGGATAGGAGAAAACCGGCTGTCCTTGTGGTAAGCTATGGATGCAGCTATGCAGGAGCCGGAGAGAAAACGCTGAACCGGATTGAAGCGGATATACAGGAAGTCTATCCAGATTGTCTGGTCTGCCGTGCATGGACCAGCAGGAGAATCCGGCGGAGCCTTCTGGAGCGGGAGGGAATCCGGATTCCCGGCGTGAAAGAGGCGATGGAAGAGCTTCTGGACAGAGGAATTCATGATGTAGTGGTCCAGCCGGTCCATGTACTGGATGGGCTGGAATATCAGTCTATGACAGAGGAACTCCAGACTTTTAAGGAGTCTTTTTCGCAGATTGTGATCGGCGCGCCGATGCTGTCTTCGGAGGAAGATAAGAAAAAGGCCGTTTTTACCATTGGAAGGGAAAGCAGGCCGGAGGCCGGAAAGGTGCTTGTGCTGATGGGACATGGGACCAGCAGCAGTGCGGATGAGGTGTACCGGGAGGTGGATGATAGATTTGCGGCAGAGGGATATGATAATATTTTTCTGGGGACGATGGAAGGGAAGCTGGATTTTGCGCATGTGCTCCGCCGTATCCTGAACCGGAGGCCTGAGGGGATCGTTCTTGCGCCGTTTATGATCACAGCGGGATGGCATGCGGTGCGTGATCTGTGCGGAGATCAGGAAGGCTCGTGGAAAAGGCGGTTTGAAGCGGCAGGCTTTCCAGTGGAATGTGTTTTAAAAGGACTGGGAGAATATGAAGGGATCCGCAGGATTTTTGTGGAGCATGCGGAAAAGTCTATGAGGATATTTGAGAATGGGCATACAGATGACAGGCATTGATCACAGCAGGGCTGGGATTGATATACGGACGATTTTTTCATTTACAAAACGATGTATGACAGAAGCTTATGAACGGCTGGGACAGGAACCGGGAATAAGAGGGAGCGTTCTTTTATCTACCTGTAACCGGATGGAGCTGTGGATCAGCACGGGTGAGGAATACCGGACTGAGCTGTATGAGCTTCTATGTGAGTTGAAGGGGGCAGATCAGAATCAGTACCGGGAGTATTTCTGTTTTCGTCAGGAACAGGATGCGGTACGGCATCTGTTCCGGCTGGCATCGGGGCTGGAGTCCCGGATTCTGGGAGAGGATCAGATCATCACGCAGGTTGGGGATGCACTTGCCTTTGCCAGGGAGCATTATGCGGCAGATCATGTGCTGGAGACCTTGTTCCGGCAGGCTGTGACGGTGGGAAAAAGGGTGAAGTCGCATGCCGCTCTGTCAGGCACGGATAAATCGGCGGTACAGACGGCGATTGGAAGCCTAAAGGCTCAGGGCATGGAATTTTCCGGAAAGAAATGCATGGTCATTGGAAACGGTGTCATGGGGAAGCTTACGGCGGCCAGCCTGAAAGCACAGGGGGCGGATGTAACCGTAACTGTCCGCCAGTATAAAAGCGGGGTGGTGGAAATCCCTAGAAACTGCAGCCGGATTGACTATGGAAGGCGTATGGAGATTTTCGGGGAATGTGATTATGTGTTCAGCGCTACGGTCAGTCCGAACCTGACAGTGACAAGGGAGCAGGTATCAGAATACTGGAGAAAGCCGGTGGTTCTGGTGGATCTGGCTGTGCCGAGGGATATTGACCCGAAGGTAACAGAGCATCCCGGCGTCCGGCTGTATGATATTGACTGCTTCCGGGAGGAAGTCACGAGTGAAGAACAGAAGCAGGCAGTAAGACTTGCAGAGGAATATATTGGAAAACAGATGGAGGATTTCTTTATCTGGTATGAAGGCGGGGATGTAATTCCCAAAATACAGCTGTTGAAGGAACAGATCGCGGCGGATTTAGAGCCGAGGCTTCATAAGGAGCTTCAGCGGATGCCGATCAGTGAAGCGCAAAAGGACAAGCTACGAGCTGACATTGAGGGAGCTGCAGTGCGGACCATGAATAAGCTGCTGTTCGGACTGAGAGACGGATTGGACAGGCAGACATTCCGGCAGTGCCTGGATTGTCTGGAAGATATATACGGAGCAGGGCTGCCACAGAAGTAAAATTACGGAGGTAGAAGGGACATGAAGATAAGACCAAGAAGGCTGCGTTATGGAGAGACGCTTCGGAAGATGGTGCGGGAGACCCGGATGGATGCGTCTTCCCTGATTTATCCGATTTTTGTAAAGGAAGGAAAGGGCATTTGCGAGGAAATACCTACGATGCCGGGGCAGTACCGCTATAGCGTGGATACCATGGGAAAGAAGCTGGAGAAACTTCTAAATGCAGGGATTTTTTGTGTTATGTTTTTTGGGATCCCGGATTACAAGGACGAAGCAGGAAGCGGAGCCTATGCAGAGGACGGCATTATTCAGAAGGCGCTTATGCAGGCAAAAAGGGATTTCCCGGAATTATATCTAATTACCGATGTATGCATGTGTGAGTATACCTCCCACGGGCACTGCGGGGTGCTCTGCGGGCAGGATGTGAACAATGATGAGACGTTAAAGCTTTTAGCGAAGACCGCGCTTTCCCATGTGCAGGCAGGAGCAGATATGACAGCGCCCTCAGACATGATGGACGGAAGGGTGGCTGCAATCCGTGATCTTCTGGATAAAAATGGTTATATCAATACGCCGATCATGTCCTATGCAGTTAAATATGCTTCGGCGTTTTACGGGCCGTTTCGTGATGCCGCAGGCTCTGCGCCGTCTTTCGGTGACAGAAAGAGCTATCAGATGGATTATCACAACAGCAGGGAGGGCATCAAAGAGGCCTTATTAGATATCGAGGAAGGAGCAGATATTATCATGGTAAAGCCAGCCATGGCATATCTGGATATGGTAACAAAAATCAAAGAAACGGTAAATGTTCCGGTGGCGGCCTACAGCGTCAGTGGAGAATATGCTATGATAAAGGCAGGGGCGAGGCTTGGTTATATTGATGAGGAGAAGATTATCTGCGAGACGGCCGCTTCTGCATTCCGCGCAGGCTGTGATATTTATCTGACCTATTATGCGGAGGAAATTGCAAGATTCATACAAGAAGGAAGGATTGGATAAAGGAGGACGGCTGCCATGACAAAATCAGAAGAATTATTTGCGAGAGGGTGTAAGGTGATTCCCGGAGGGGTAAACAGTCCGGTCCGGGCATTCGGCTCTATTGGCGGAACGCCGCGGATGATCACATCGGCAGAAGGGACGCATATGACCGACGAGGACGGGAATACTTACATCGATTTTATCGGTTCCTGGGGACCGATGCTTTTGGGACATAACCATCCGGCGGTAAAAGAAGCGGTAATAAAGGCCTGCGAAAAGGGGTTAAGCTTTGGTACGGCTACAAAGCTTGAGGTGGAAATGGCGGAGCTGATCTGTGATTCCATACCGAATGTGGAGATGGTGCGCATGGTAAATTCCGGCACAGAAGCGGTTATGAGCGCGATCCGCACAGCGAGAGGCTATACAGGAAGAGATAAGATCATCAAATTCATGGGCTGCTACCACGGCCATTCGGATGCGCTGCTAGTGCAGGCAGGCTCCGGGGTGATGACCGCAGGGATTCCGGACAGCGCAGGAGTGCCGAAGGGCTGCACACAGGATACGCTGTCTGCGGTTTATAATGACCTAGCTTCCGTGGAGAAGCTGTTTCAGGCATTCCCGCAGGAGATTGCGGCAGTGATCGTGGAGCCGGTTGCCGCAAATATGGGTGTCATTCCTCCGAAGAAAGGGTTCTTACAAGGGCTCCGCGATTTGTGTACGAAGTATGGGGCCATATTAATCTTCGACGAGGTGATTACCGGATTCCGGCTTGGATTTACCGGGGCGCAGGGATATTTTGGCGTAGATGCGGACATGGTTACCTATGGAAAGATTATCGGTGCGGGAATGCCGGTGGGCGCTTACGGCGGCAGGCGTGAGATCATGGAGCGTGTAGCGCCGTCCGGCCCGGTGTATCAGGCGGGAACCTTAAGCGGGAATCCAATAGCTATGGCGGCCGGGCTTACTCAGCTTACCATCTTAAAGGAGCAGCCGGGGATTTATAAGGAGCTGAATGAGAAAGCAGGCTGGTTTTACGGAGAAATAAAGAAGCTGACCTCAGAGTCAGAGATACCGGTTACAGTGAACGCAGAGGGCTCACTGGGCTGTATTTATTTTACCGGAACAGAGGTAGTGGATTATGAAACTGCAAAGACCTCAGATACGGAGGCATATGGGAGATATTTCCATTATATGCTGGAGCATGGGATCCATCTGGCGCCGGCGCAGTTTGAAGCAATGTTCCTTTCTGCGGCCCATACAAAGGGGGAGCTGGCGGAGGTGCTGGATGTTATGAGAGGATTTTTTGGTGGAAAAAGATGAAACATAGTCATTTTCCCTTGTATGTAGATATAACGGGTAAGCATATTCTGGTTGTGGGGGCAGGAAATATAGCCCTTAGAAGGATACAGACGCTGTTGAAATTTCATACAGATATTACCGTTACAGCGCCGGAGATCCATCCGGAGATATCAGCGCTTGCAGACCATATTTCGGTTATTCAGAGGGAATATAGGACGGAGGACTTAGCAGGCAGGGACATCGTTCTTGCCTGTACCGATTCTGGCGAGGCAAATCGGCGGATCGCAGCTGAATGCAGGAAGCGGGGAATTCTGGTAAATACGGCGGATAATAAAGAGCTGTGCGACTTTTATTTTCCCTCAGTGATTGTGAAGGATGAGGTAGTGATCGGAATCAATGCAGGAGGGAAGAACCACAGGGCAGTGAAGGAGACAAGGGAGTATCTGGAAAAGATGCAGTATATGTCGTTAAACTGAAGTGTGTGTATTTATGAGAGGAATTGCTTTCTACGATTCCTTAAATCAGAAAGAGAAAAGTTAGTACAATTACAAAAGATGTATTTTATGGAACACGACATGCAGCTGTCGTGTTTCTTGTGTTATAGTATAAATAATTCTTTCGGATCAGGAAAGGAGCGGAAATGAAGATTGACAGATTGATTGGGATTTTATCGATCCTGCTGCAGCGGGATACGGTTACAGCGCCGGAGCTTTCGGAGCAGTTTGAGGTTTCCAGACGGACTATCAGCCGGGATATTGAGGATCTGTGCAGGGCAGGGATTCCCCTTGTAACAAAGCAGGGAGCAGGCGGCGGTATTTCCATTATGGAGAATTATAAAATGGAGCGGACTCTTCTGACCACCGGGGAAATGCAGGATATTCTGGCTGGATTAAGAAGCCTTGACAGCATTAACGGAACAAATCGTTATGGACAGCTGATGGAAAAGCTGCAGGCGGGGGCTTCGGATTTTATGACCGGGAATCAATCAGTATTAATTGACCTGTCCTCTTGGTACAAGGATTCCCTTGCACCGAAAATCGAGCAGATACGTAGTGCGATTGACAATGGAATCCGGCTGGAGTTTCTATATTATTCTCCGAAGGGGACCGGGGAGAGAAGCATTGAGCCTTACTATTTGATTTTCCGCTGGTCAAGCTGGTATGTGTGGGGATGGTGTGAAAGCAGGAAGGATTACCGGCTGTTTAAGCTGAACCGTATGGATAATTTGAAGCTGTCGGAGCAGACCTTTGAGAAGAAGGCAGTTCCATTTCCGGATTTGAGGACAGAGCAGATATTCCCCGGCGGGATACAGGTGAAGGCGTTGTTTGAGCCGGAGTGTAAATGGCGTCTGGTGGAGGAGTTCGGCACGGGATGCTTTGAGGAACAGCCGGACGGCAGGCTGCTGTTTCAGGCAGATTATACCAATAGGGAAAATCTAATGACCTGGCTGATGACATTTCAGGATAAGGTTCTTTTGCTGGAGCCGGAGGAACTAAAAGAAGAGATGCTGGAGATATTGGAGAGGATGCTTGTGCAAAACCGGGCGGTTCCCGGATCATGAGAGATGAGTTTACGAAGAAAGACAGATTCCATGATGAAAGAAAATAATCAATAAAATTGTGAGACGGGAAGGGGAAAAGAGAATGCGGTATACATGGATGGATGAGTATTTAATGGGTAAAAAGGGAGTAACCAAGGATCTGCAGGAAAGCTGGAATTGGATCCGGTATCGCATTGGAGGGAAGATGTTTGCGGCGCTGTGTCTGGATGAAAATGACAAGCCCTATTATATCAACCTGAAATTAGAGCCTATGGAGGGGGCTTTTTTAAGAGAACAGTATGAGGACATTATTCCCGGCTATTATTCCAATAAGACCCACTGGAATTCAATCAAGCCGGACGGGGCGGTGCCGGATGAGCTTTTGAAGGATCTTTTGGATAAATCCTATCAGCTTGTGTTAGGCGGGCTTACAAAGAAGAAACAGAAAGAGATTCTGGAGGCAGAATAGCAGAAAGAGGAGATGGTGCAGAAAATGATATTTGATTATAAGAAGGAATACAAGGAATTTTATATTCCGCCAAAGAAGCCGGGGTTGATCGAGATACCGGAAATAAACTATATTGCGGTCCGCGGAAAGGGCAATCCCAACGAGCCGGAGGGAGAGTATAAGACGGCAATACAGTTATTATATGGTATTGCATATACCATTAAGATGAGCAATAAAAGCGGTAAAGAGATAGAAGGATATTTCCCTTATGTGGTTCCGCCGTTAGAAGGCTTGTGGTGGCAGCAGGGGATAGAAGGTATCGACTATGCCCATAAGGAAAGGTTTGAATGGATTTCTATGATACGGCTGCCGGAATTTGTTACAAAGGAAGTGTTTGACTGGGCGGTTATAGAGGCATCGGAGAAAAAGAAAAGTGATTTTTCTAAGGCGGAATTTTATGCTTATCGTGAAGGGCTCTGTGTACAGTGTATGCACATCGGAAGCTATGACGCAGAACCAGAGACTGTAGCACAGATGAATGCCTATATGAAGGAGCAGGGATATGAACAGGATTTTTCTGAAACGCGTTTCCACCATGAAATCTATCTCAGCGATCCAAGGCGGACGAAGGAAGAGAGACTGCGCACGGTAATCCGCCATCCCGTTAAACCTGTCTAGCCGGGAAGCTATGGAAGGGTATTGCAGAATGTGTCTGCGCGGCACGGCATTATAAATTACATGATAAATGCCGCTGCAGATTCGCAGATAAATACCACTGCACAGCACAGTATAGCGATGCCGATCATATTCACGCCCTTCCATGCCGCCGCGATTCCTATTAGCAATGCAAGAATTCCTGCAAGAGGAATCTGCGGTGCAGTAATAATTGCAGGAAATGTCATCACTGCAAGCGTTACATAGGGTACATAGTAGAGAAATGAGCGGATAAATGGATTTTTAATCTTTCCGCGGATCAGCGTCAGCGGCAGTATGCGGATCAGACAGGAAACAGCCGCGGCAGTCAGTATGTACAGATAAATATTATGCGTCATATTCCGGCTCCTCCTTTGTATGATGTTTAAGGGGTTCTTCTTCCTCCTTCACCGGGAAGAAAAAGGCGGCAAGTCCGGCAATGAGTACGGTCAGGAGGCTGATTTTCAAACTGTCGGAAAGGCTGTCAAACAGGGAAAGCCTGGATACAAGAAAGCTTGCCAGGAAACTTGCAATTACCACGCCTCCCACAATCTTATCGGCCTTGGATACAGGAATAATAATGGCAATAAACATGCCGTACAGTGCAACGCTCAGCGCGCTGACTACAGAGACCGGCAGGATATTGCCGGCCACAATCCCGCATGCAGTGCCGAGAGACCAGCTTGGAAGGGCGATCGCCATAGCACCGTAATTATAATAAGGATTTAAGGCGCCGGCTCTTCCGATACTGATTCCGAAGATTTCGTCTGTAATGCCAAAGCCCGCCAGAATACGATGGAAAAGAGAGGTGCCGGGATCAAATCTCTGGCTCAGGGCACAGCTCATAAGCAGATACCGGATATTAGTTACCAGAATGACAAAGGCCATCTCCAGATAGGGTGCATTTGCCATAATTACGGTAAATTCCGCGTATTCACCTGCGGAGGCATGGTTCAGCATACTGGATATAAATCCCTGAAAGGGGTTCAGCCCGGCTTTTTTGGCAACAATGCCCAGAGAAAATGCTACTGCAAAGTATCCAAGGGCGATGGGAACGCCGTCGCGCATACCGTTTAAAAAGGCAGTTTTATTTCGATTCATGTTCGGTCACTCCATATAATCTTTTGTTCAGGTAGGGCTTTCCGTTCAAATCTTTCCAGGTAAACAGGCCATCCTCTAAAATCATATAACTGTGGGCGCTGCCGTTTTTCGGAATAGAGACAGAGCCGGGATTCAGGTAGTATTTACCGTCAAATTCCTCTGCGGCCGGAATGTGGGTATGCCCGTGAAGCAGAATGTCCCCTTCCTTCAGCATAGGAGGATTGCCGGTATTGTGCCGGTGGCCATGGGTGGCAAATATCATATGTCCCTGATCGTACAGGATACAGTAATCTGCCATAATCGGAAATTCCAGCACCATCTGGTCTACCTCTGTGTCGCAGTTGCCGCACACGCACAGGATTTCTTCTTTTATATGATTCAATAAGGTAATGACTTCTTTTGGAGAGTAGCCTTTGGGAAGGCTGTTTCTCGGGCCATGGTAGAGAATATCTCCAAGCAGCAGGAGCTTGTCCGGCTGTTCTGCTTTATACTGTGCAAGGAGCAGGCGGAGACAATGGGCGCTTCCGTGTATATCTGACGCGATCATTAATTTCATGGTAAAGATCCTTTCTGTAAATAATCAGTATAGAATAAACGCTTATGGTTGTCTGAACAGCCAAATAGCCGTCCTCAACTAGTATAGCCTTTCTCGGATGGAGATTCAAGTGTTTGAAATGCCGTATTCCGGAAAAAGGATTCAGATTTGGGCGGGGGATGCGGATTATAGAAATTAATCTCAGAAATTTATCCCAAAAAATGGCATTTACGCTTATTTTCAGGTTCGGAAACTTGTTTTCTAAATGCCGGCACTATATAATATAGCTGTAATTACTTATATGAATTCCCGGGAGTAAAAAATATGAGGAAAATAGTAAATGACCACAGGTTGATATATAAGTGCTGCAGCTTATATTATGAGGACAATTTGGGGCAGAATCAGATTGCAGATTATTTGGGGATTTCAAAATCATCGGTTTCGAGAATGCTGCAGATGGGCAGGGAGCTTGGAATTGTGGAGATCAAGGTTCATCATGTGAATCAATACATGTATGATGACCTGGAGCGGGAGCTGATGGAGAGATTTCATCTGAGGGATGTAATTGTTGCTGAGAGCAGTCCGCTGGATTCCAAGGAGGACCGGATCACCAAGCTGAATGAGCGGGCGGCGGATTATCTCGACAGGCTTTTGAAGGATGGGGACTATGTAGGCGTGTCTGTGGGAAGCACCTTGCGCAATATTGCGCATACCAGTCTGGAGTGCAAAAAGCGGAGCTGTACCTTCATTCCAATCGTTGGCGGCCTGGGGACAGAGGAAGTGCAGTCTTCACAGGTGGCGGAAGCATTTGCAAGGAAATTCGGAGGGAAGCATATTCCGTTTTTCTCACCGGCAGTATTTTCTAACGAAAGGCTGATGCAGGAATTCCTGAAGGAAGAATCGGTTAATTATATATTTGGCTATTTTAAGAAACTCAATACGGTCATATCAGGCATTTCCCGGATGAGCAGCGGAAATTTAAGCCACCTTACCATAGAGCGTCTGGGATTTGTGACAGAAGAAATGACGGCGCGGTATGCGGCGCAGGGGGCGGCGGCCAATCTGGTACTCCGTTTCATCGACGGGGATGGAAATACAGAAGCCTTCGGCGAATTTAACAGACGGGTGGCGGCAATCTCCATGGAGCAGTACCGGCAGACGGCAAACCGGATTTTGATCACCGGAGGAGAGGGCAAAAAGGAAATCTTAAAAGCTTGTATCAAAGGAGGCTATGTCAATATATTGATTATCGACGTGGATTGTGCCAGGGAACTGTTGTCCTAAAGACGAACAGGGAGGGATATTTTTATGAAGTGGAAAATCAGAATATCAGAAGTTGGCAGTGAGGTGAAAGAACTGATCGAAGCGTCAAAGCAGTTTGATCTGGTGATCGAGGGAAAGAGGAAGGATATGAGGGAGTTTACCGTACATTTTGACGGAGGGCTTCCAGTAGAACCGTTGAAGGAAGGCGATGAGTTTACGATTGGCGGCGCAAGCCTTTTCGTGACAGCGATAGGCGATAAGGTTAATGAGCATTTGAAGAGACACGGGGCATGTACCATTGACCTGTCCGGCGGACTTGTGCCGAGCGGGCTGTGTGTGGTGATGCTGGACGGAGTTTTTGATAACTTTGATTTTCTCCGGGACAGGGCAGTGGTCACTGTGAAATAATTTTGAGGAAATTACCGTAACTCGAATATAGTATCCGGAATCCATGTGCCGCCAGCCGGTTTGTCTGACTGCGGCATGTGGATTTTAGCTGTGCGGATAGAAACAGCAGCGGTACGGCAGTTATGGATGCTTTTATGAAGTGCTTGCAATGAACAGCCGGATGGATTAAACTAGTGAGAGAAATTGGAAGATGAATCTTAGAATGAGGAGAATGCACAATGGTTAAATTGATAGTCACAGATGTGGATGATACGATGGTTCCGGAGGGAGGGAATATCCTGAATCCGGAATATTATGAGGTTGTTCGTGAGTGCAGGAAAAAAGGGATTCTCATTGGTGTGGCAAGCGGCAGGCAGAAGCCCTGCGTGAAGAAGCTGTTTGAGCCGGTTTTAGATAAGATTTTTATTCTGGCTGATAATGGGACGGATGTCTGGGAGAAGGATTATAAGACTTCTATGGTGATTCCTGATGAAGATTATCAGGCAATGGTAAGAGATGTGAAGGAACTATATCCCGGCTATGGAATTATGTCCTGCAAGCCGGATATCGGTTACATTGAATACGGGCAGGAGGAATATTACGAGCATATGCGTGCCTATCCTTATGATTTGGAATATGTGGAGGATGTTTCTAAGTTAAGCGGTATTTGTAAAGTATCTGTCTGGCACAGGGAAGGCGTGGATGCTTCCATTGCAGATGTGATGCAGGAGCGCTGGTCTGACAAGCTGGATGTATGCCTTGCGGGACAGTGCTTTTTGGATTTTATGAATAAGGGCTGTAATAAAGGAAAAGCGCTGTCTATGATTCAGGAGCATTATGGTATTAAGCCGGAAGAAACTGCTGCGTTCGGCAATGCGGATAACGATATTCCGATGCTTCAGAGAGCAAAATACAGCTATGCAGTCGGGAATGCCAGTGAAAATTTGAAACAGACGGCATATGAAGTCATCGGTAAGATGGAAGAGGATGCGGTGCTTGCGAAGATCAAAGAAATCCAGGAGAAGGGAGGATGCCCGGAATAGTCCGTGCTGAAGAGGAAGATGGTGAATAAGTTCAAAAAAATTGTGGCAATCGAACCGGTGAACCTGACTGCGGACGCGGAAGAACGGCTAAAGGCTTACGCGGACAGTGTCCAGATGTACCGGGACATGCCGGAGAATGATGAGGAGACCGTACGGCGAATCGGGGACGCAGATGCGGTTCTGGTGAGTTTTACAACCTACATAGGAGCGAATGTACTGGCACAGGTCCCGCATGTGAGATACATCGGTATGTGCTGCAGTCTGTATGCGGAAGAAAGCGCGAATGTAGATATCAAATATGCGGGGGAGCATGGAATTAAAGTGACCGGAGTACGAGACTATGGAGACCGTGGCGTGGTGGAATACGTAATTTATCAGCTGGTACGGATCCTCCACGGCTATGATTACCCCAGCTGGTCGGAGAAACCTCTGGAATTGACAGGATTAAAGATAGGTATTATCGGACTTGGAACCTCTGGAGGCATGATGGCGGAGGCGCTTAGCTTCATGCAGGCGCAGGTATCCTATTATTCGAGGACCAGAAAGCCGGATAAGGAGAAGCAGGGAATCCGCTATATGGAGCTTTCCAAACTGCTGAGGGAGAATGAAGTAATCATTACCTGTCTGAATAAAAATGTAATCCTGCTGCAGGAAGAGGAATTTCAGATACTTGGAAATAAGAAGATTATGATGAATACTTCTATCGGACCCGCGGCGGATATGACTGCGCTAAAGAAGTGGGTATCCGATCCGTCAAATATTCTGTGCTGTGACAGTAAAGGAGCAATTGGTGAAATCGCGGATGAGATCATGGGACAGGAAAATGTGATCTGTATGAACGGCTGCTCAGGGAAGACCGCCCAGTCCTATGAGCTTCTTACGAAAAAAGCATTGGAGAATATGGAGCATTTTCTTGCGGAGCAGTAGAGGAGAAAAATCCCCGCCTATTGGAGAAAGGCGAGGATTTTTGCTATATAGGGAGCCAGAATGTCATTGGCAGAATTATATATTTCATGTTTGGAATCAGGAACCCGGACAAGCTTGATCAGTCCCGGATTATGATGGTGGATTTGTCTCGCGAACTGTTCCTGTGCGTTAGGGCAGACAAAGGTATCATGCTCTGCCTGAAAGAGCAGGGTAGGGATCCGGATCTGTTTCCAGCCCTCTGTCATAAGGTAATGCTCCATATGTATGGCCTCGGATAACCATTTGTTAGAGGCCCCGTTCATCTGGAACAGCGGCGCGGTCCGTCTTTTTTCCTGATAATAATCGAACCGGGCTCTGGAAGTGGCGGCGCTGCATTCAAAGGCTTCGGCACCGTCATAAGGATGATGGCCGGATAAGTATTCCTTCTTTTTTCCTAATCTGAGTTTAACCGGCACGGCGGCTTTTACTGCCGTCCATGGAACTCGTCCGGTCTGAGGCCGGATCATGGGAGAGGATAGTATCAGCCTGGCAAATATATCCGGTTCTTTCGCGGCGGCACACGCGGCAATTCCGCCGCCCATGGAATGTCCGTACAGATACAAAGGGAGCTCTGGATAGACGGCTTTTGCGGCCGACGCGGCGGCCAGAAGGTCCTCCACATAGGTGCGGTAGTCATCTATGTGTACCAGAGATAAATCTTCCACAAGCCTGGTACTCCGGCCGTGCCCTAAGTGTTCCGGAATATAGACGTGAAACCCTGCCTTTAGAAAATAATAGGCTGGTTCGCAATATTTATCGGCAGTTTCTGTAAAGCCGTGGGAGATGAGGATGACCCCCTCTGCTTTATCTGCCTGATAACGGACGTAATATATCCTTCTGTCTGACTCTCTTTCAAGAAAAGCTTCCTGCTTTCTTTCCGCAAGGTAAGGCTCGATCGTGTGCTTCATCTGTTCTCCATAAGCTTGTTCCTTTATTATCATGCTAGATTCTTCCTTTTCTGATTGTATCTTTTTGTCATTTTTTGGATTATCTTGTCATATGTATAGTATTATACCATGGAAATACAGTTTCTTAAAGAGCCGGAAATGAAATATCCAGAAGCTTGATTGTTAACTATATACTAAAAACTGGTTGACAATTAGCATTTATATACTATATAGTATATAAGAGCATTTGTAAAGGGGGAACGAGAGAATGGAACAGACAGTTGAGAAGACATTGTCAACAAAGGCATTGGTACTCTGCGGAATGTTTACTGCTTTGACGGCAGTTGGTGCATTTATCCAGATACCGGTTCCGTATATGGATTATTTTACACTGCAGTTTTTCTTTGTCCTGCTGGCGGGGATTATCCTTGGCGGAAAAAGAGGAGCGCTGGCAGTGGGATGTTATGTGGCGCTCGGCCTGATAGGAATTCCGATTTTTGCCGCAGGCGGAGGGATCGGCTATATTTTCCGGCCGAGCTTTGGATATCTGCTGGGCTTTATTGTGACCGCATATGTAACAGGGACTATCTGTGGAAAGCGGAAAAACAGCTATGGAAATTTTCTTTTGGCATGCCTGGCAGGTTTTGCGGCAACCTATGTGATCGGGATTCTTTATAAATACATGATATTGAATTTCTACGCAGGCACGCCTGCGACGCTGGCGGTGATAGTCCTATCCTGTTTTCCGCTGGATATGCCGGGGGATTTTGTACTGTGCCTGCTGGCATCCGGCGTGGGACTCCGGCTGAAAAAGAGCGGATTTACATTGGAAAATTGAGAAGGTGGAAACGTGGAATTGGTTGAACGGATAAAAGAGAAGGTATTAAGAGAAGAGCGGATAACAAAGGAAGAGGCGGCCGCATTGTATGAGGCTCCTCTGGAGGAGCTTAGCAGGGCGGCGGATGAGATAAGGGGGCATTTCTGCGGTAATGCATTTGATATCTGCACGATCATTAATGGGAAGAGCGGCAGATGTACGGAAAACTGCAGATACTGCGCCCAGTCTGCATATTACCACACAGGAGCGGAGGAATATCCGCTTCTTGATAAGGAAGAGCTTGTACGTCAGGCCGGGTATAATGCGGAAAGGGGCGTGCTCCGGTATTCGATTGTTACCTCTGGCCGGGCATTGAATGATTCGGAAGTGGATACGATGTGCGATGCCATCCGGGAGATAAAGGCACGGGTAAAGATAGAAGTATGCGTATCCTTTGGGCTTCTTACACAGGAGCAGTTTGAGAGGGTGAAGGCGGCGGGCGCATCCAGGATCCATAACAATCTGGAAACATCCCGGAGAAATTTCCCTAATGTCTGTACGACTCATACTTTTGAGGACAAGCTGAATGCCATACGGGCAGCAAAGGCTGCAGGGCTTAAGGTCTGCAGCGGCGGCATCATGGGGCTGGGAGAGACGGTAGAAGACCGGATTGACATGGCGTTTACTTTAAGAGAGCTGGAAGTAAAGAGCGTGCCGGTGAATATGCTGAACCCCATCGCCGGAACGCCTTATGAGGGAAATAAGAGACTTACGGTTCAGGATATGAGAAGGATTGCTGCCGTATACCGGTTTATTCTGCCGGATGCGTCCATTCGTCTTGCGGGAGGAAGAGGGCTTTTGGAGGATAAAGGCGAGTCCTGCTTTACTTCCGGTGCCAATGCAGTTATATCCGGTGATATGCTGACGACCTCCGGCTATACCATTGAGTCGGATATAGCAATGATCCACCGGCTGGGTTATCAGGAGGAGTTATGTAATGAGTAAAGGATTGTTTGTTACAGGAACCGGCACAGATGTGGGGAAGACCTATGTGACGGCACTGATCATAAAAAAGCTTCGGGACGCGGGTTATTCGGCGGGATATTATAAGGCGGCTCTGTCCGGAGCGCAGTGCATTGCAGACAGTGACGCAGGATATGTAAAAAAGATTTCCGGCATTTCCCAGCAGGAAGAAACTATGGTTTCCTATCTGTATCAGAATGCAGTGTCGCCGCACCTTGCGGCAATACAGGAAGGAAATCCGGTATCTCTGTCTAAGGTCAGGCAGGACTACGCTAAGGTCTGCGGGAATTATGATTACGTTACAGTAGAGGGCAGCGGCGGGATTGTCTGTCCGCTCAGATGGGATGAGAAAGAGCATCTTCTGCTGGAGGATATAGTAAGAGAATGGAAGCTAAACGCCCTGATCGTGGCAGACGCAGGACTCGGAACCATTCACGCGTCAGTAACCACGGCAGAATACATGAGAAATCACGGCATTACTGTAAAGGGAATTATTTTGAATCATTATACGGGAGATGAGAGGCAGAAGGATAATCTTCATATGATAGAAACACTGACCGGAATCCCGGCTGCAGCCTGTGTAGGCGGATCAGATACAGAGCTTTCCATGGATGCAGACACTCTGGCAGGATTATATGAATAAAAATGTGTGCCCCGCCCGGCGCAGGACTTATTGACGTAAGAGGAAGGTTTGGGTATACTTGATTTATGACAGTACATAAAGAGGCGGGATACAATGAGCACAGAAATAAATCACAGAAAATCCATAACAGTAATATCTGAAATGAACCATGAGGAACTGCACGAGACGGGAACCGCGCATGAGCATCATCGGAGGGAGGTACATGAACATACCCATAAAGCAGGCGTTCATTCGCATACAACTGGAAACGGAGCTCACAAACATGTGCACAGCATGGAAGAGAAAAAGGCAGTATTGAACCGTCTGTCGAAGGCAATCGGCCACCTGGAGGCTGTAAAACGTATGGTGGAACGGGACGAGGACTGTAGTGAAGTCTTGATCCAGCTGGCGGCAGTGCGCTCGGCAATTAATAATACCGGAAAAGTGGTGCTGAAAAACCATATCAATCACTGCATAGTAGAAGCGGTGGAGGAGAACGACAAAGAAGCAATCGAACTGTTGAATCAGGCGATTGATAAATTTATGAAATAAATATGCAGGCTGCGGGATTTGTGTGTGGAAGGCAGGAATCCCGCAGCCTGATTCTTTTTGTTTCTTGAAGGTTCTGACTTATTCCAAATTGCAAAAAAATGAATGAATCAATCATGAATGTGGAAGATTGGTTCATGAATATAAATAAATAGTTCAAAAGTATATTGTAAAAATGAAGAAAATGTGCTAATCTTATAATAAGTTAGCTAACAAGTATATGAAGGATACATATGCGAATGATTTTTTGTTAAGAATCTCAAAAGAAAGGATAAGTAACCATGAATTTCATTATATAATTTAAATGGCGGATTTGTTCTAAAAAATTGAATGAAAAGTTTAAAATCACTTGAATGATTGAACAAAAAGAGCTATATTAAATTTAAAAATGAATATCTTTGAAAAGTAAAGAGAATGGGGAAAATATGAAAAGAAATTATAGCCTGAAAGAAAGAGAGATTCTGGACTATGTTCAGCGCAATCATACGATGACAACTGCAGAGGCGGTTGCTTTGACGAATGCATCTGAATCCACGGTCAGACGGATTTTCATTAAGCTGCAGAAGGACGGGCGTGTGGAACGGGTCTTTGGCGGAATTAAGGAAATTCAGGAAATGGAAACCTATCATTATCACGAGACTGTTATCACAAATGTAGAACAGAAAAGAGAAATTGGCGGAATTGCAGCACAGCTCGTGGACAGCAATGAATTTATTTATATTGACTGTGGAACAACAACAAGGCAGATGTGCGAGGCGCTTGCGGAGAGGATGAAGCAGGGAGGGCTTCGGAACGTGGTGGTAGTGACGAATTCAATCATCAATTTGGAGATTCTCGGATCCCATTGTGAAGTTATTGTTGTTGGAGGGCGGTATTCCGTAGACCGTAAGGATGTATCGGGTAATTTAAGCGAGGCTTTTCTGGAACAGTTTCGATTTCACAAAAGCTTTCTTGGAACGGACGGTTTTAGCTTTGAGCAGGGCTTTACTTCAACAAGTGCCACTGTGTCCCTGCTGGGGAAGGCTGTATCGAAGCTGTCAGAACAAAACTTTGTGTTAATGGATGCTTCTAAGATAGGAAGAGTCGCCGCGGGTATCACCTGCAGACTGGATAATGTTGACGGGGTTATTACGGATTCTGCAGTCAGCAGAGAGAGTCTTGTCAGGTTTGCTGAACATAAAATGAAGGTGTTTGTAAAAAATACGAAAGGAGAAGACAGTGATTAGAATCGTATCAGAGGAAATGACAGAGAATATACCCGGCGTTGTTCTTGCAAGCCACGGAAGACTGGCAGAGGGGGTGCTGAATGCAGTCCATATGATATATGGGAAATGCGGTAATTTAGCAGTAGTTGGTCTGGAGGAGTCAGACAATGTAGATGAATGGGGAGAGGAACTGAAACAGACGATTGAGCTTTTCCCTGCAGGAGCAATCGTTTTGGTGGATCTTTTTGGAGGTACTCCCTGTAATCAATGTCTGTTAAAGACAGTGGAACGGGCAAAGAACCGGGAAGATGTTTCTTTGATTGCGGGTATGAATTTAGGTATGGTTTTGGAAGTGCTTGCCCAGCGGGAAATGACAGGATTTGCTGAACTTACAGCGATTGCTGTAGAAGCAGGGCAATCAGCGGTTTCAGACTGCCTGATGCGTTTCCGGCCGCTGTCTGTATGACGAAAGGAGATAGTAAAGTATGCAATTATGGCAGGCAATTATATTGGGTGGACTTTATTGGTGCAGTTATATGAGTATATTTCCGCATTCCCTGAATCTGCTGTTTTATCAGCCGCTTACCGTATCGCTTCTGACAGGATTGGTAATGGGGGATGTTCCAACGGCAATGATCGTAGGAGCGACCATTCAGCCGCTGTTTCTGGGACAGACGCAGGCAGGCTGGGTAGTAACGAATGATGCGGCGGCTTCAGGAATATTTACGGCCGCAGTGTGCATTTCGACCGGAATGGATACCAAATCAGCAATGGCATTGTCGATGGCAGTCGGCTTGACCATGTCGCAGCTTACCACTGTGCGGATGACGGTTGGTTCCTTCTGGAATACTCTGACGGACAGGTTTATCAGCAGACGGGAGTATAAAAAGATCTGGCTGTCGGGTCTGGTATATCCAGCATTGTTTAAAATGCTTTTGTATTGGTTCCCAATGACTGTGGCATTATATTTCGGAGCGGAAAATATTGGTTTCTTTGTTGACGGCCTTCCAGAGCGACTTCAAAATGGACTTGGAGCGCTGGGATCATTGATGCCGATCGTAGGTATGTGCGTAGTGGCATCGAATATTGGAAAAAAGGGTTATATTCCGTTTTTCTATGCAGGATTTCTATTTTCGGCATATTCAGGGCTTGGCGGCATCGGAATTGCGATCACAGGAATTATTGTAGCCTGGTTTGACTTCCGGTGTCAGAACAAGGGCGAGAATCTGAATCTGAACTTTAATATGAGCCGCGCTCAGGACGCGCTGCTAAGTAAAAAGGATCTGAACTGGGCAACTGTACGGCTTTTGGCTCTTTATTCCCACGCAAACAGCTATGAGCGGTATCAGGCGAATGGTGTTACGACCTGTATGATGCCCTGTCTTCAGAAGCTGTACAAGGAAGATGCAGATGGACTTCAGGAGGCGATGGTGCGTACGACAGAGCTGTTTAATGCTGAGGATATGACATCGGCGCTCCCTATAGGCATTGCACTTTCTATGGAGGAGCAGAAAGCGAAGGGGCTTCCGATTGAAGGCTCTCTGATTACAGAGACAAAGGCCGCATTATTCCCGCCGATGGCGGCAGTCGGAGATACACTGAATTGGGCAACGATTATTCCAACTACGCTGGCATTGATGTGTCCGTATGCATTACAGGGGTATTGGTGGCCTGCAGTTGTCACTGTTCTGATTGGTGCGCTGCTCTGTAATACGCAGGCATTTGCGCTGATGCGGCTGGGTTACAATCTTGGAAACAAGGCAGTGAAGGAGCTGGTACAGAGCGGCCTGATCAATAAAGTCATAAATTTCTTTACTACGCTGGGATTGTTTGTAATCGGCGGAATGATTAGTTCACTGGTACATGTGACAACACCAATCGAGATCACGGCTTCGGGAGTAACATTCTCCCTGCAGACGGGATTGTTTGACGAACTGATGCCGAATATGCTGACATTGTTTGCGATGATGATCATTTACAGATTCATGAAGAAGGAAAATGTAAGTGTACTGAAGGTTATTTACGGAACTATGATAATTGGAATTATTCTGGGAATGCTAGGTGTAATAATTTAATTCATAAGGAAAGAAAAGGAGAGCAGAGAATGGCAAAATGGGCATTGGTAAGAGTAGACAATCGAATGATCCATGGTCAGGTGGCGGCCGGATGGATCGGGAAGAGTAATGCAGAAAATATTGTCGTGATCGATACGGAGACGGCGCACAATGAATTGATGATGGATATTTTATCCATGGCAGTTCCGTTTGGCATAGATTTTTCGATACTGACAGAAGAGGAAGGGATTGCAAAGTATCAGGAGGAAGGATTCGGTCTGCGGGGTACCATGCTTGTGTTCAAGGATATCCTGACTGCCTATAACTGTATTAAGGCGGGATTTGATATTGAGTCTCTGCAGATCGGCGGTACGGGAGCAAGACCGGGAGCTGTTTCGATTGAAGGAACGATTACCGTGACCGAAGAGGAAGTCCATCTGCTGGATGAGCTCTGCACAGACGGCGTACATGTATATCTGCAGCAGACGACCCAGAGCAGGCAGACGAACTGGACGGATGCAAGGAAAAAGTTGAAATAAAATATAGGTTCTGTTCTTGGCGGGGTGTCGGGCCGTTTGAAAACGGGACGGGTCAGTCTGTAATATGGAGCGCCGGCCGGCAGTGGGAAAAAGCATCTGCATCTGCTTTGGAGATATTATGGTCGGTAATGACTGCAGACACCTCATCAAGGCTTGCAAAATTCACATAGGAAGGACGATTAATCTTAGAGGAATCAAGGAGAACGTAAGGCTCGTTGGTTTGTAAAAGTGCGGCTCTTGTTATCTGGGAGATGGCAATATTATCACAGGAAAAACCATGCTCGATGCTCATCCCGTCTGCACCAAAAAATCCCTTTGAAAAATAGAAATTCGACAGGAAATCGGTGCCCAGGGCACCTGTAAAGCTCTTTCTTTTTTCGTTGAGGATACCGCCGGTTAAAATAACACTGCAATAGGGATGGAGAATCTCTAAATTGATTAGAGAGTTTGTGATTACATTCAGCTTTTCGGATAATTTACCGCTTTGAATTAATTTTACAACCGCATGGGCAAGGTATGCAGTGGTTGACCCGCAGTCAATGTAAATAAAATCTGAGGGCTGGATAAGATTGGCAGCATATCTGCCGATACTGTCTTTTTCTTCCTTCTGCTTCTGGCTTGTGAGATTGTAGTTATAATAACTATCCGGTGAAGCGGATATGATACCGCCGATCGTGCGGACAGCCCTCTTCTCTTCCTCTAGCTTGATGAAGATGCGGCGAAGTGTAGATTCTGAAAGCTGAAACATCTTTACCGCATCCTTCATAAGTATTTTCTGGTTCGTTGAAAGGTATTCCATAATGGACTGTTCAACCTCAAGGTTTTTTCGCTTTCCCATGTGTACGCTCCTTCATGTGTTCAGTATAACATATGTAGAAAAATAAGGCAACGTAAATTAACGGCTGGATGATAGTGAAACTGTATGGCTGTATATTTAGAAAGTGGTGAAAGAATGGATAGAGAAATGATGGTAAAAGAACGGCTCCTGAAAGCGGTGGAGCTGGCAAATGAAGATTCTGAAGGAAAGAAGCTTGCGAAGAAACTGGGCAGCGGCAAGCTGGTCGTGAAAGTAACCGGAGGATTATCGGTCAGTATTCTGGCAGAGAACGGGCATCTTGAGATTGTGGAGAGCCAGGAACATCCAAAGGCAATCTATGAGTTCAGCGATATAGAGTCCGCCTGGGCGCTGATGAATAAGAGCTTGAGCCCATATGCGGCAACGGTACATAAAAAGCTGAATCAGCAGGGGCTGTCACCGATGAATGATACATTCGAGGATATATTACTGCTGGCTTATGACAGAGAAAGTGCATCAGGCCGGGAATAAGGAGGAGCGATCATCATGAAAGTATATAATTATGATAAAAGTTTTGAGCTGTATGACAGAGCGGAAAAAGTAGTGCCGTGCGGATTGTACGGGCATCTTGGAGTCGGACGTGCAAGACTGAATCCGATGGGGTGCTATCCTCTGTTTGCTGACCGGGCAGAGGGGGCGTATATCTGGGACGTAGACGGGAACCGGTTTATTGATTATGCGTGTGCATATGGGCCGAATGTACTTGGATATCAGGATCCGGATGTGGAAGCCGCCACATTGGCGCAGGCACAAAAAGGTAACTGTACAACTGTTGTCTCTCCGGTAATGATCGAGTGCGCGGAGGAGCTGGTAAATACCGTGAACTGTGCAGACTGGGCATTCTTTGCAAAAAATGGAGGCGATGTGACAACGCTCGCAGTCATGACGGCCCGCCATGCGACCGGAAGAGACCGTATTATCATGATGAAGCACGGCTACCATGGTGTTACGCAGTGGTGCCAGACGCCGGGAACGCCGGGAGTTCTGGATGAAGATATCTGCCATAACCTTTATGCAGAATTTAATGATTATGAGGGATTAAAGGCGCTGGTTGAAAAATATAGAGGAGAGATTGCGTGTATTATTTCTATGCCGTATAATCATATTTCACATTATGATAATGTGCTTCCAGATGAGGATTACTGGCCTAAGGTCCGCAGATTGTGCGATGAGCATGGTATCCTTTTGATCATAGATGACGTCAGGGCAGGCTTCCGCATGGATATTGCAGGCTCGGATCATTATTTTGGGATTAAGGCAGATATGCTGGCGCTTGGAAAGGCAATAGCCAACGGATGGAATCTGTCGGCTCTCGTCGGCGTGAAAAAGCTGAAGCCGGCAGTTGAGGACATGAATTATACAGGAAGCTACTGGCTGTCAGCAGTTCCCCTTGCCGCATCCACGGCGGCATTGAGAAAAATGAAGGAAATCCATGCTGTTGAAAAAATGAAGGAAATCGGTGCGGAGCTTACAAAGGGACTTGTGGAAGTGGCAGACGCAAATAACACACTGTTAAAGGCTACGGGGCTGCCGTCTTTGTTTAAGCTGATCCTGAAGGATCCGGACGAGTCGCTGATCGCGCATCAGAAATGGGTCGGAGAGATGGTACGCAGAGGCGTGTATATTTCTCATTTTCATAATATGTTTACGAATACTATGATTACAAAAGAAGACCTGCAGTACACCTTTGACGCGGCTGATGAGGCGTTAAAATTAACGATAAAGGAACATCCGGAGATTTTGATCCGGTAGGCCTGCGGCTGTAAAAAGCTTATATAGGAATGATATGCTTCTTGCTATGGCGGAGAGTAGAGATATTTGAACTTCTGTCATATGTAAGAAGCATATTTTATTCCCGCGAAGCAACGAGCCAAGCAGCCATGCTTGCATGGATATTTGGCGACTGCCGCGAGGGTCAAAAATCCCGCAGCTTGCTGCAGGGTTTTTGACTGGGAAGCAAAGCTGCCTGCAGTAATGCATTCAGAGAAGCAGGACGGCGCCGCGTGAAAAATGGTACGAATCCGGCAATCTGTTTCTTTTTGGATATTCGTTGTTCATGGTATGATAAATGTAAGAAAATGATGGTCTGCGTAAGAGAATGTAAGGAGGGATGAAATTCTATGAAAGATTTGAAGCATTTGTATTATCTGGAGAATCTTCTCACGGAAGCAAACAACGATCTGGTCAGGCAGGCACAGGAGGAAGGCCGGCTTGCAGTCGGAAATGTCTGCAGCCTGATTCCGGAGGTTCTTCTGGATCTGCCGGGGTGCTTTTCGGTAAGGCTTCGGGCGCCAAGGACAGGCTCTATGGAGGTCGGTACCTACTATATGACAAGCCTGCTCTGTGAGTTCTGCCGTGCGCTGGTGGAGCGCGCCATGGAGGGCGGCTATGAATTTCTGGACTGTATTATGGCGCCGGATGCCTGTGCGGCCATGAACCGGGCAGTGGAGAATATGGAGCTTCTCAAAACCTGCAATAAAGAAAAATTCTTTATTACCTATTCGGATGTGCCTATGAAATCGGATGAGACGGCGCTAAAGCACTATGTGAAGCAGATGCGGATCCGTGTGCTGGAGCCTTTGAATGAGGTGTACGGCATTGACGTGTCGGATGAAGCGCTCCGGAAGGCAGTAGAGCAGCACAATGGAGTATCGAAACTGATCCGTGAGCTTGGGGAATACCGGAAGGAAGAGAGCCCCAGGATTACGGGCTATGAATTCCATGTGTTCTGTCTGGCAACCTATGTCTGTCCGAAGGATCTGCTGATTCCGATTCTGGAGGATACGCTAAAGCAGGTGAAACGGCGCAGGCCGGATGAGAAGAGTCCCTTCCGTGCCCGTGTGGTGCTTGCAGGCTCCGAGATTGACGATCTGGACTTTATTAAGCTGATTGAGGAAAACGGCGCGATGGTCGTGGCTGATAGGCACTGCTTTGGTTCCTTCCCGGGAAGGGATGAGATCAAATTAAATGACGAGGAGGATATGCTGACGCAGATCTGCAGGCATTACATGACAGCCGGACAGTGTCCGCGCTACATGAATACGGATAAGATCAACGAGCGTAAGGACTATGTGGATCAGCTTGCGAAGGAGTACAAGGCAGACGGGATCATTTATGAACAGATGAAATTCTGCGATTACTGGGGATATGAAAGGATGGCAGCAAGCTATATTATGGAGCATGAGTACGGTTATCCGGTGCTGTCGGTGGACCGCCCTTATGTGGTGGGCACGTCCGGACAGCTCCGTACCCGGGTGCAGGCATTTGTAGAAGGCCTTGAGATTAAGAAGATACATAGGAGGCAGTGATGGGAAAGAAGATGAACAGCGAGAAGCTTGGGAATTTCTATTATGGAAATAAGACCAAAAAGCGCAGGGAATGGCGCGGCGCAGCCGACACATGGTACGATTATACCCGCTGGCTTGCCAACTGGAAGGTGATGGCCAAATTCATGATGAAGCCGGCAAACCTAAAGGGTTTCTTCCGGTACCGCTGGATGGGGAGCTATCTGGCAGTGCCTGATTTTGTAGACCGGCATACGGAAGGCTTAAGGGGACCACAGCTTCGGATCGCCCACAAGGAATTTGATTTTATCGTTGAGCATGTGTGCGAAACTATCGGTAATCTGTTCCGGGCAGACCCGGCATGCGGAGGTGACGAGGAATTCAGCAGGAGGGTTGTAGTATTCGATGAAAATATGATGTCGCAGATTATGAACGGTTTTCCGAATCTTCAGATGGTATGCCGGGAGATCCCGGTGGTGTATACGCCTTCTACCGTTCTTCAGGAGGGAGTGCTCCACTATATCGATGTGGCGGAGGAATTCGGACTTCCTTCCGATGTATGCCCGATGCCGGCCGCAGAGCTTGGCTGTGCCATCGACGATGATTTTCCGCAGATCGGTATCTGTGCGGTAAACTGTAATACAACCTGCGATGGAAGTCTGATGGGAAACGGCGTGGAAGCCAGAAGATTCAATATTCCGACCTTCCAGCTTGCAGTACCCATCCGGCATATGCAGGAAAGCGTGCAGGAGTATGGAGCAGAGGAGATTAAGAACTGCATTAAATTCATCGAGGAACAGACCGGGGAGACATTTGACTGGGATCATTATTTCAAATGTATGAAGACCTTCAATGCAGAGACGAAGCTGTTCCGGGAGTGGCTGGAGCTATCCAAAACGGATTATCCGCAGATTATCGGAAATAATGTGGCTCTTTACCGGGATGCTTACTATCAGGTGGGAGGAGGCCGTGACGCCAGATTCCTTCAAAATGACAGGGAGATCACGGAGCTTGGCTATCAGGGATATGAGAAGAAAGTATTATGTGCGTCTGAGGTCCGCCACAGAGCTGTCCTCTGGGGCGTGCAGGCTCAGTATTATACGGCATTTCCGATCTGGCTCCAGAACTGCTGGGGAATCCTGCCCTTGATCGATATGTTAAGCCTGACCTCTACCAGCTATTACAGCGAGGATGATAAGGAGCAGGCATATCTGGATATGGCAGATTTGTATATGAAGATGAATATGCGCAACCGTTCCAACGGCGGCTATGAGGTAGGAGTGGATGATCTCTGGAGATTCTGTGAGGAATTTCGTGCGGATATGGTAATTATGTACGAGCATATCGGCTGCAAGGCAATGGCCGGTTATCACGGGATTTTCGAGGAACAGGCAAGAGAGCGCGGAATCCACCTGATCTGGGTAACCCATGGGTTGATGGATCCAAGAAAGGCTTCCAGAAAGGATATGCGGGGCGAGGTAAACCGCTATATGCGCGCTGTGCTTCAGGAAGAGCCGCTTGATCCGACGCTGGAGGATTTTGCAGATGATAATAACTGGTAGTTAAAAAATGTATAAAGAGCAAATCGTTTGGAGGGAGTTCATGGATAAGATAAAACAGATTATAAAGGTTATGCTGATTGGATTCGCGGCGCTGTTTTTATTGAGCTGGATTATTTATTTTTTTAATCTGGATATGAAAGCATCCGTATATCTGAAAAAGCTGATGGATAAGGTCTATGATATGAGAAAACGGGACCGCAGGCTGTAAACCTAATATGTAGGAATTGTGTGACAGGAAGGTTCGGACCGGAGGCGTCTTCGCCGAAACCATATTTCAAGCAAGCATCTGGAGCGGCCGGGTGCTGTTGGAAGATGGGACGCAGATGGATATGGAGATGCGGCTTGCTGAGCAGAACCGGGCAGAGGATATGGTGAGAGCCGGTCAGGATAGAGAATATCAGGATAAGTTATTAAGGGAGTTCGGCATATAAATGTTCCCCCAGCTGTTTCTCAGGTAATCCGGCATATAAATGTCATCCCCAGCTGTCCCTCAGGTAATCCGGCATAGCTTCGTAGAAGATATCAGCCATCTGTTTTGGTGTCAGGCTCTCCGGCTCATTCAGCCAATCCTGAAGGATGCCGACGCACCCATGGCAGTAATGGCCGATAACATAGCGGTCATGAATGGAAAGGGACGCTGTGCCGGTATACCGCAGATAACACCCCTCTACGATACTGAATGAATAAGAGAACAGAAATCCAGAATGAGAGTTCTGGCCGGAAGAACGGAAAGCCCTTTGAAAATAGGACAGGTTCTGCTGGATTGCCAGAAACATATTGTCTAAGAATTCTTTCCAATCGTGACAGACCTTTCTGTTGATCAGCTGCTCGGCAATTTCCATAGAGTTGTAGTTTAAAACATCATATTTGTCCCGAAAATGGCGGTAGAAGGTTGATTTGGACACTTTGCTTTCCCGAATGATCATTTCTACAGTAATTTTATCAAAAGGAGTAGTGCGTATCAATGTGCTAAATGACTGCCATATATGCTGTTTGGTAGCTGCTTGAGAACCCATAAGAATCTCCTGTATTTCTAAAGTATAATCTCTTTCATTATATCTAATTGTAAGTTTTTTTACAATTGTGTTGCAAACTTTTTTAATATGACGTAGTATGGGGATTAACACTCTTAAGGATAGAAAGGAAGATGTGAAATGAATGGGCTGAAGAAATTGTTTGCTCCGGTGGATATGACAGTCGGGAAGCCGTGGGAGGATATTGTTATCTTCACAGTGCCGATGCTGATTGGAAATATTGCCCAGCAGCTATATAATACCGTAGATAGTGTGGTGGTCGGGCAGTTTGTCGGGGATAATGCACTGGCGGCGGTGGGAAGTGCCGGCCCGATCCTAAATCTTTTGATCGTATTATTTGTAGGAATCAGTATGGGTGCAGGGATTATGGTATCACAATATCTGGGTGCGAGAAATAAAGAAGCCCTGTCTAAAACCATAGGTACGTCGATTATACTTACGGCAATTGCCTCCCTGCTGGTTATGGCGCTGGCAACGCTGGCGGCAAGGCCCCTTCTGGAGCTCCTGAATACGCCGGAGACGATTATTGACTGGTGTACCTCTTATCTGCAGATTTTGTTTATCGGTGTTGCAGGCATGGCATTTTATAATATTCTAAGCGGCATATTAAGAGGACTTGGCGATTCTATGTCAGCGCTTTTATATCTGCTTGTGGCAAGCGGCCTTAATATTGTGCTGGATCTGGCATTTGTGGCAAAGCTGGGGATGGGCGTTAACGGCGTGGCACTGGCTACGGCGATCGCACAGGGAATTTCTGCTCTGCTCTGTATCAGAAGGCTGACAAAGCTGAATGATCTGTTTGAATTAAAGTGGAAATACATACGACTGTTTAAGCAGTATGCGGCCGGAATTATAAGGCTTGGAGTGCCCTCAGGCGTGACGCAGGCGATCATGTCGATGGCAATGCTGGTGGTGCAGTCTCTTACCAACAGCTTTGGAGAGCTGTTTATTGCGGCAAATGTAATTGTTATGCGCGTGGACGGTTTTGCCATGATGCCGAATTTTTCCTTTGGAACAGCAATGACCACCTATGCAGGGCAGAATGTGGGAGCCGGTGAATATGAGCGTGTATCGAAGGGCGCAAAGCAGGGGACGGTCATGGCGATGGGAACCTCGGCGGTGATTGTAGGGATGATTCTTCTGTTTGGAAGACATCTGATGCGTATCTTTACAAATACGCCGGAACTGGTTACGCTTAGTATGAATATGATGACGATTCTGGCTGCAGGCTACGTGGCAGTTGCCGTAACGCAGACGATGTCCGGCGTTATGCGCGGGGCAGGAGATACCATGACGCCTATGTGGATTTCTATGGTGAGCACGATCATTATCCGGGTTCCGCTGGCATATGGCCTGGTGTATCTAACTAAGACGCCAGAGCTTCCCCAGGGAGAAAAAGCATGCATATTCATTTCTCTGTTGATTTCATGGGTGCTGGGTGCAGTGATTACAAGTATCTTTTATAAGAGAGGAAAATGGAGAGAGAAGGCAATTAAGTAATATAGTTTCTTCTATAGCGCTTTCACATTACTATAGACATGTTTTACGCTTACGACGGATTTATACCTGTTTAAGAAAAATTATGATATCTGGACTTGTTGTATGAACAAGTCCTCTTTCATTATGGTTTCGTGATAAATATTATCATAGCGGTTCAATATTTCAAACACGTTGTGAAGACCGATGCCATGGCCCTCCCCCTTTGTGGTTATGTCCTTTTTATGCATTTGTGCTATAGAAAGTCCTTTGTCAATAAACGTATTTGATATGATAAATACGATATCCTGATTCATTTTACCCAGATGAAAATTAATGGCCGGATGTTCTGTTTCCAGACATGCCTCTATGGCATTATCCAAATAGATTCCAAGCATTCTGGTCAGATCAACGGGATCCATGTGAATGGAATCAATTTCGTCCGGAATATCGATATTCACTTCGATATCCTGATTGACAGCTAGGAGCAGTTTGGTATATAAAATACTTTTCAATTCTAATAGATTGACATGTAATAGGTTGTTCAATGCTTCATTCTTTTGTGTGAGATTTTTCTGCATTGGTAAAATGTGCTCGTGGAAAAAGGTTCCCAGCTCCTCATATTTTTCTTCATCGATATAGGCGGCGAGGGAGGTCATAATATTGATATAATCATGACGGAAGGAACGCAGGTTATTATATACCATTTCCAGATTTTTGGTATAATCTTTTAAGCTTTCAAGATAAGACGCTTTTTTCTGGGCTTCGTAGCTTTTTTTTGCTGTGTACAGTACGATAAGGACTATACTGATTGTAAACAGGAAAAAAAGGACATATATAGAAAATGCCAAAAAGGATTCTTTGCTTGTAATTTCCAGAGTATCAAAAAAAACAGCCGTCATGCGGACCAGAAATGAACAAAGCAAAAAAGTTAAAACAATCAAAGCGAGCAGTTTTTTGTTTGTCTTTTCAAAAATATTGATCAGATATTTCTGAAACAATCGTCTGATCAGATAAAGAATGGAACAACCCGCTATTATTGTACAGATGGAAAATATGATAATAGAAATCCTGGCAGATTTAAAATCATTAATAGAGAGATTCCATAATCTGGTAACAGAAAACGCAATAAAATTAAGTAAAATACAGTTTAAAATAAAGCTAAGCGGAATATAAAAACCCGAATAGATTTTCCTGGTAAATTTCACTAACAGGGCAGAATTCACCGTTAATGCAGCAAATAGCAGAAGAGAAGAGTTGTTGAGATATAATTGCATAAAATAAAACGCGGAAAGCGATAAAAATAAAATGAGGTATTTCTTTATGGAAAGATGTGGGTGAATCAATATAAATATATTACAAATCAAAGTAAGTGCATTGCATATGGAAGAAATCAAATATATTGTAACCATAAAAACTCCTTAAAACCACATGATTTTTGTGTTTTGTTTTGATAAACATTCCGTAAAAGCTGATCCAATCCAATGCCAAAACCAGTGGACGGATCTTGGCGCCGGATTAATTATAGTTCATTGCAGGTAAATTGGCAAGAAAATCTCGTTTACGATTAAAAAACGGACATTTAAGACGGAAAAGATAAAAGAATGATCATTGTTTTATAATAGAGCTGTTAAGAAGAAAAAGAAAATCTGAGGAACAGAGGAGGGAGGAGAACTATGGATTGACTGGAAATTATACCGGAGAGGTGGATTTAAGCGGTATCAGAGACATTGGCTGCATGATTGAAACTCCTAATTTTTATCCATAAAAATTCTTCAGGAAAACGAATATCATGTGGCTTCGCAGTGGTAATAACAGGACTTTATGAGGCATGCGAAACTTTGGAAGATACATTCTTGGAACTTGTGAAGGATGACAACTGTAAGGAGAAAACGCGGTATGTTAAAAAAATATATATGTGAAGATATAGAAGTGCAAAGAGATAAAATACAGCAAGTGGTTGAAAATATTGTTCTTATGGAAGATTTGGACATGGAACTTAGCTGTGTTTCTGACGATCCGCATAGAATCCTTGAAAAAGTGAAAGCGGCAGAGGAGGTTGGAATATATTTTCTGGATATTGAACTGGGGGCAGATATGACAGGATTGACGCTGGCACAGGAAATTAGAAGATATGATCCAAGAGGCTTTATTGTTTTTATTACAACCCACTCAGAAATGAGTTACATGACATTCATTTACAAATTAGAGGCATTGGATTTCATTTTGAAGGATGCTCCTGAAGAATTGGGAAAAAGAGTATATGAGTGCATTCTGAAAGCGAATCAAAGATTTGCGTCTGCTAAAAATAAAGTGCAGGCAAATTTTTCTGTGAAGGTAAATGAAAAGGTATTTACAGTAGATTATGATGAGGTTCTCTTTTTTGAAACATCTCCGAATGTACATAAGGTTATTTTACATTGTAAAAATCGTCAGATGGAATTTTTGGGGACAATCAAAGAGATTGAAAAAGAGGTAGATGAGCGGTTTTACCGCTGCCACCGGTCATTCTTGGTAAATAAAGATAATATCAGGGAAATTGATTTTCAGAAACGGGTGATTTACATGGTCAATGGAGATGAATGCCTGATTTCATCCCGCTTGATGAAAGGATTAAAATAATCAAAATAAGAATAGTTGTGTATTCCGGAGTACATTTATAGATAACTTCTCGGAATCTCAATGAATGAGATCTCAACCGAAG
>Ga0137306_100639_pt1 | contig 45026 bp, 40 predicted proteins | sample Inofroosms_March_FD_97187 | JGI IMG/M metagenome (GOLD analysis project Ga0137306, IMG submission 97187) | Mouse cecal microbial communities from Vienna, Austria - N-Acetylneuraminic and N-Acetylglucosamine D2O microcosms_March | ecosystem: Host-associated > Mammals > Digestive system > Large...
AGAACTCCGCTCTGGCTTAATTTCTGAAAGCTGTCTTTCATTTCCTCATAGTACTGACTGTCCATAATCTTATCACCCCGCCGCCCTTTCATATTCCATTGTTTCATTCTTTACCCAAGAAGAGCCCTTATCATTTCCTCTCTCGTAATCGTCCCGGTTTTTATATAATTGAGCAGACCTCCGAACTGCTGCTTATCTGATATCATAATAAACTGGTCGGAAAAATCATATGTAAAATATAAACGTTCCAATACTTCTCTCTCCTCCCTGTCCACTCTGCGGTATACACAATTACAACAGTTCTGATTCGAAATATCCGAATCGGAAAGAATCCCGATTTTTTTTGAGCTATCCTTTAATTCTGCCGCCTTAACAGCACAGCTAATCCACTCCTCGACGAACTCTTTCTCTCCTGTAAAAAACAAAATAAGATCAAATTGCTTCAAATCCCGTTCCATTCTTTTAACAACTTCCACTATTACAACCTCGTCACTCATACTCCGCGTATCCTATATTAACTGTCTCCTATAAAATTCAATTAACCGCTCTATCCCTTCCTCAAAGCTGACGGCGGGCACAAACCCGGTATCCCTTTTCAGTCCGGAAATATCTGCTTTCAGATACATCACCTGTTTATCATTATACGCTCTCCTGCCAAATCCTATCTTCTTTGTATATCCCGTTAATTCTGCAATTACCTCTATATATTCGGAAAGCTTACGGGTCTCCCCGCTACCGATCATATAAACCGCGCCGTTTTTCCCTTTCTCTCCCGCCATATAAATAGCGCGCGCGGCGTCCTCGCTGTAGAGATAGTCCCAGATCTGATTACAGGGCGTAAAAATAGTATCCTTGTTCTCAAGCATATTTATAACCGCTGTACTAATCAGCGTCTCCTTCCTGTCATAAGGACCATATACGCTGAGAATCCGCGTCCATATATGCCGCATCTCCATCTGCTCGCACAGAAGCCGCGTCATCTGTCCCGCACACAGCTTAGAGATTCCATATCCGGTCTCCGGGTATGCCGGCGTATCCGGAGACAGCGCACCCTCCGGCTGTCCATACTCCGCCTGGGATCCGGTTCCCACAAAAGTCCGGCAGCCCATTTTATGTGCAAGCCTTACGGCGTCCAAGGCCGCCTGTACATTGGCAAGCTGCAGATCCAGATTATTCCTGTCTGCCCCAAACGGAGCCATCCAGGCAAGATGAAAAAAGATATCATAACCGGAGCCTTCTAATCCCTGCATTTCCATAAGCTCCGGTATATGTGGGTACTCGAAGAGATCCGCCTCCAGCACGCTGCATCTTTTCATCTGCTTTAACCCCTCCGCCCTTTGCGAATTCCTGCGGACGATTACAAGTACTTCCTCATGATATTTAAGCGCTTCCGATACCAGCGCACGCCCAATTGCTCCGGTTGCCCCGGTTATGACCGCTCTTCCCATAGTACAAATGCCTCTTTCCTGCCTCAATAATGAAAAATAATGTCTGCAATCTGCAAGGGATTCTTCGCACTTCCTATATTGCTATACTCGTCAGAGTCCTTTTCATCTTTAAATCCAAACCCGTACGTAACCGCAATAAATGGAATCCCCGCTCTTTCCGCCGCCAGTGCGTCGCCTGAGGTATCCCCGGCCAAAACGGTATCCTCTGTGCAGCCCTTCATTTCTTCCATACACAGATGTACAATGTCTTCCTTTTTTAATCGGTTATAATGATCCGCTCCATGCATGGGACTGCAGTATTGGTCAAAGTGATAATGTTTTAAAAGTGTAAGTGCATAATCCTCTCTTTTATAAGTGGCCACCGCCATTTTTATCTGATTCTCTTTTAAAATATCACAAAGCGCATAGATTCCATCATACGGAACGGCCCGCAGCAATGTTTCCGTTTTATAGTGCGTCCGGAAAATATCCGCCGCCTTCTGTGCCGTCTCCTGACTGGCCCCATAATATGTCATAAACGACTGCTGAATCGGAGGCCCTATAAATCTCAGCAGCTCTTTCGGCGGAAGAACCGGATATGCCAATTTTTCCGCCGTATATTTTACGCTTTCCAGCACGCCTTCTGTTGTATCCAGAAGAGTTCCGTCCAAATCAAAGATAACGTTCTTAATCCTCATTTAATCACCGTCCCTGCGGCATGCACAATATCGCTCATAATTGATTTCCTCAAACAGCTCCCTATCCAGAAATGGTTTCATATCATCCAGTGATGGAGAGATAATTCTGCCGTCCGGCAGAACCTTAGATGCAGATTTTGGTTCAAAATTCTGTTCCGTGTCAACCAAAACCTCACATATGCAAGGCCCCTCTGATACAAGTACAGCTTTCATAACCTCATCGCACTCCGGCTCATTTCCAATTTTAAAATATGATATTCCAAAGGATTCTGCAAGCTTTGCAAAATCCGGAAATCCAATCCCGCTCTCCGAATCAATACCGATAAGCGGCGGCTTAAAAAGGTTGGTTTGCGTCTGCCGGATAGACAGATAGCCATTGTTATTCAAAATTATTAATTTAATATTTAACCGATTATAAGCAACCGTGGCCAATTCCTGAAGATTCATCATTACACTGCCGTCTCCGTCGACGCATATCGTCCTGCGGCTGTTATCCGATACCGCCGCTCCTATGGCCGCCGGGAACCCGTAACCCATCGCCGCACAGCCTGAATTGGTAAACATTCTCTGTCCCTGTTTTACTTTCGCCGCCTGGAAAGTTATCACACAGGCGCTGCCGTTTCCGCAGATAATCCGCTCATCCGGCCTAAGCCGGGTAAACAATTTATCAATAAAAACGTATGGATTGACCGGCTTCTCCCCATCCGAATGGTACTGCGGAAGTACCGCCGGAAAACGATGCAGCAGGCTGCGGCACCAATCCGTCCATCTTTTGTGTGCCCCGGCAGGCTCATATTCCTGGGCCAGCATACGGTCCAGGAAGCTGTTCACATCCGCATGCACCGGCAGATCCGGCCGGACTGTAGGCTTTACAAGCTCCCGGGCGTCAATGTCAACGACTACTTTGAAGGCATTGCGGGCAAAATCATAATGATTATATCCGATCATACGTATATTCATCCTGCATCCAAGACTGATAAGCAAATCACAGTTCTGTACGGCAAAATTACCTGCACGCGTCCCTACTGTCCCCGGCATCCCCACATAATATGGATTATCATATCCTACCGTATCATTGGCATTCCATGCGGTTACCGCCGGAATCTGGTATTTTTCCAGAAAGGCAAGAAGCTTCCCTCTGGCATCTCCAAGATTAATACCTGTACCAGCCAGTACAAGCGGCGCCTTCGCTTTCTTAATCTTTTCCAGAACAATCTCAATAGCTGATTCCTTTACCTCCGGCACCTTCCACGGATTCTCCTGTTCCGCGTCAAAATGAAGCAGCGCGTCCGTATCAACCACAGCCCCCTGTACATCCAGCGGAATATCCAGCCAGACAGGACCCTTTCTTCCATAAAAGGCAAGATACAGAGCCTTTTCCAGATGATAAGCAATCTCAAGAGGATTTGTAACCATTACGGCATATTTCGTCATATTCCTAACAGAATCAATCACATTAAACTCCTGATCGCCTAACTGGCGAAGATGAAGCTCGGGGCACGACCATACCGTTGTTTCCCGTTTTACCTGTCCGGAAATTACAAGCATAGGAATCGAATCCAGCCATCCCCCCATGACTCCGGTCATGGCATTCGTACCGCCCGGTCCGCTTGTTACGCAGACCGCCGCAATTTTTCCCGTTATTCTTGCATAACCCTCCGCCGCAATGGCGCACGCCTGTTCATGATGATTAAACGTACAGCGCATTCCCTCCTGATGTCCGATGGCATCGTCTAAATGCATAGCGCCGCCGCCAGTAACCATAAAACAGTCCGAAATTCCATTCTTTACTAAAAATTCTGAAATATACTTTGCCACTTTCATTTTCATACGCTCTTTTCTCCCGCCTCTTCACTTCCGATTAAATTGATGCAAGATGAATATCAATCTCATCCAGATAATGGGAATACGTGATAAACTCTACTTCCAATTCATCCCGCATGTCCTCAAGAATTTCCTTAATATGCGAATTTAAACCGGCTGCCTCCTCTTTGACAAACGCGTACTCCATCCCAGGCTTAAAATAATTATCCTCGTTCGGAGAATATCCGTCAAAACCGGCGCACCAAACCTTTCTTACACCGCAAGATTTGAGTATCTTTAGCAGCATAAGGAAAGAATTGTCCTTGATTCTCTGCCCCTGCTCCAGCAGAGGCTCCCGGGAAACAATATAGTGAAAATCCCCGTTCTTGGCCTCAACATTTGACGTCGCTATAAGCCTTGTCTCACGGTTCTTAACCTCCAAAAGATCCTCTGTCATCTCCAGATACCTTTTGCTCTTTGTAATAAATATATAATCCACTTTCAGGGCGCCCGGTATATAGTTAATCGAAAGAATGACCGGCTCCTGCTCCTTTACAAACTCCTGTACCCTGTCATTTTGAAGCTGGATATTTTTTCCCGGCCCCACAAGCAAAAGCTTTCTGTCTCTCAGTTCATCTCCAAGAAGACGGAATGTCTCCCTGTCGTTATATATCTCCTCTTTAAAAGACTTATAAAGCGCTTCCCCCGCTTTCCGGTCGTAGAGAAGCTTTTTGTCCTCCGGCTCAATTCTTCCAAGAAGATTATTCACTGCTGAAACCGAGAAGTCTTCCTTGTCCTGAAACTGCTTTACATAATTGGGGTGGCACCGATTGAGCGCGCTGAGATAAAAGCAGGGCTTATACCCCCACGGCGATTTCCTGTAGAAAGACAGAATGCTCTCGTCAATTGCTTCCAGCATAGGATTAATCTTATAGTCTGTGCCATGCTCTCTATTCAGATACATTGCAATCAGCTCAAGGGGCGCGTTTCCTGCGCTCTTCCCCATTCCAAACAGCGTGCCGTCGGCAAGAATGTTCCTTCTGCTTAAAATCTCCTTCTCCCCGGAATCTTCCGGCGTATACCCGGCAAAAGACATCACGTTCGAAAATCCCAGCTGAAAATTATTGTGGGCATGGTAGCCGATACAAACCGATGTATCTACATACCGGTTTAATAGGGAAAAATAGTTTTTCAGCATCCCGGCATCCATAAGCCCGTAAGTATCCACCATAGAAACTGCGTAAGGCTTCACATCATTGACTAATTCAATCAGCCTCATCAGCTCTTCTTCATTATAGCTCGTTATGGAAACCAGCTGGGAAAAGACAATATAGCCTTTTTCCTTTAAAGCCGCGCAAAACTCCATCGCCTCCCGCATAACATGCTTTTTAAAAATCACACGAATCCCGTCAATAAAGGTTTCTTTGGCATGCTGTATGTTTTCAAGGCTGCAGGTGCCATAATCAATCATTCCAAGAACCACGGCTCTGCCTTTGTCAAGCTTCCCATAAATCCGATTAGCCGACCGGGTATCCGGCATAATGCTTCTGTTTCTGTCAAAAGGCCTTCTCTCATCAAGAAAACCAATCTCTATAAAATCAACGCCTGTATCTGTTAGCCGCTGAAAGATACTGCAAAGATGGTTATGGCCAAATTCCCAGTCGTTCATATATCCGCCGTCTCTCAATGTACAATCCAACAGTTTGATATTTCTCATATGCTCCTCCGATCAGATTTTAACATCGCTTATTTTCTCCATACCTTCCAGGGCGCTTCTCCCGTCATCCACAGCGCCTCCAGCTTGTCCTTTTCTCTTTTCGTATCCATACACTGCCAGAAGCCGTCATGATAATAGCTTTTCAACTCCCCGTCCAATGCAAGCCTCCGCATCGGTTCTTGCTCAAAAACAGTACCGTCGTCTTTAAGATAATCAAATACTTCCGGATTGCAGACCATAAATCCTCCGTTTACCATTGAACCGTCTGCATCTGCTTTCTCCCGGAACGCCTGCACCGTATTATCCTGATCTATGCTTAACACACCCTTCTGCTGCGCAAGACTGACGGCCGTCAGTGTCACGCATTTCCCGTGGCTGTTATGATACTTCAGCAATTGTTCCAGATTCACATCCGATACCGCATCGCCGTAAGTGAGAAAAAACGGTTCATTTTCTATGTACTTTCTTATCCTCTTAATACGACCCCCGGTCATGGTATCCAGTCCGGTATCCACAACCGTCACACGCCAGTGCTCCGTATACTGATCATGCACTACAAGTTTATTCCCATGGGTAAAATCAAAGGTGACGTCCGAGGTATGCAGAAAATAATCGGAAAACCATTCTTTAATTACATGCTGTTTATAGCCGGCACAAATTACAAATTCTTTAACTCCATAGTGGGAATATAATTTCATAATATGCCAAAGAATGGGCATTTCCCCAATTTCAATCATTGGCTTCGGCTTTAAAAAAGATTCTTCTGAAATACGGGTGCCGTAGCCTCCCGCTAAAATTACTGCTTTCAACACTGTCCTCCCTGAAACAATACATTTTCCTCTCAGCTAAGTATCTCCATATCATTCACATAAGGATACATAAAAAATATTCTGAATAATTCCAGCTGCTGATGTTCATTCATTACCTGATCCGCATGTTCCTTTTTCAATGCAAAAATAATACTTGCATCTGTTTCTTTTTCAAGAAACTCCTCACATGAAATAACCTTTAACCCGTTAAAAACTTTCTTTTCACCTGACGGATCCGATACAATATAGCCCTCTGATTTTATATGAAGCTCCTTTAACAAGGCCGTTGTCATTCTGGAAACATAACCGCATCCATATATATATAGCTTTGGATTGTTCTTACAAAATTTTCTAAGCCGTCTTTTAATCCTTTCCCTTTTCCGGTTATATCTGCTCCCCTTTATCGCAAAGGAAGGCAGAACGGAAAGGAGGAGGAGCCGCATTCCCGGTACGTCTGTAAGGTTTTTCCATTCACTGCGGTACTTTTGATAAACATGGATATCATATATCTTCTCCCTGCGAAGAGATAAAAAATTGTTCCACGATAGTATTCTTGAATTTATCCCCTGCTTAAAAATAACCTCGTCTTTATAATGATAGCGCTCCGGAAGGGCCCGGATTGTATCCGGCCAACAGGTGCACCACGTATAAAATACTTCTTTTTTCCAAAACGAATTTTCACGGTAGGACGAAACCCTTATGTGCGAAGGGGAAACAGGCACATGCGCCGCTTTTATTTCCGGAAGCTTAGCCAGCTGCTCAAAGTAGAATGCCAGATGAGAAAAATTGATCCTTTCCGGTACAGTATATCTCTCATAAAACTTTTCCCACTCAATATCCATAAAAGACGCCGAACGGATAACTGTCGCCATATAGGAACTCATATGCCATGCGCAATCCAAAAAGAATGTATCCGCATCCTTATAAGCTTTTCTTCCAATATGCTCTACATCCCGGTAATTCAAAACAAAGGCGTCCAGTTCCTGGTCACACTGACATAAAACAAATTCCAGCCCCGGCGGCGTTAACTGCATATAATCCGGACATAACCACAGGTATTCATATTCTGCGATCCCAAGAAGCTCTTTATATATCTCCAGAACCTTTATATTAGAATGCGTATCCGCCGGAAATTTCCTGTAATATACATTTTCATACTCTGCTTTATATCTTAATACGATAACCTCTGTTCTTTCATCCGGGCTGGAGTCAAAAAAATAAATATCTACACCCTTATTCTGATAAATCTCTGCGCAGCGGATGAGCATTTCTTCAACCATATCTGCTCTATTATATGTGGGGACACCTATAGCCAGTTTGCACATTCTTTCTATAACCTCCCGTTTTCAGGCAGCTACCTTACAGCCTCTTTTATTATCTGCGCCATATAATCAACTTTTTCATCCGTCATTCCTGGATATACGCCAACCCAGAACGCGTGAGTCATAATAAAGTCAGTCACCATCAGATCCCCGCTTACACGGTATGCTTCTGTCCCCCGTATCTCGTCAAAACAAGGATGCTTAATCAAATTTCCACTGAAAAGCAGACGGGTCTGGATATTGTGATCCTCAATATACCGGGTGACTCTATCCCGCTCCAGTCCGCTGCCCTCTCTAATGCTCAGCAAAAATCCAAACCAGGACGGCTCGCTGTTCTCACACGGCTCCGGAAGAATGACCCTATCTGATACTTCCTCCAGTTTCTTTCGTAAACGCTCCCAATTATGGCGGCGCGCTTTTATAAAATCCGGAAATTTCTTTAACTGCTCCACGCCGACCGCCGCCTGCATATCCGTAACTTTCAGATTATATCCAAAATGGCTGTACACATATTTATGATCATATCCTTTGGGAAGCTCTCCAAACTGCCCTTCGAAACGGTGGCCGCACAGATTGTCCCGGCCTGATGGACACACACAGTCCCGGCCCCAGTCACGATAACTTTTTATTAACTTATTTAACAGCGGATTATCTGTATACACACAGCCCCCTTCTCCCATCGTCATATGATGGGGCGGGTAAAAACTACTTGTACCGATATCTCCCCAGCTTCCTGTAAATTTCGTTTCCCCGTCTATGGTATATTTTGTTCCCAGCGCATCGCAGTTATCCTCTACAAGCCAAAGATTCTGTTTTTCACAAAATGCTTTCACTTCTTTTATATCAAAAGGATTTCCCAGCGTATGGGCAATCATCACTGCTTTTGTCTTCGGGCTGTATGCCTCTTTAAGCCTGGACACATCAATATTATACTGAGGCACCGTAACATCTACAAACACCGGAACCGCGCCATACTGCAGCATCGGAGTAACCGTCGTGGGAAATCCGCAGGCAACCGTAATCACCTCATCTCCACGTTCAATTCGTCTCTCTCCAAGCTCCGGCGCCGTAAGCGCCATAAACGCCAGAAGATTTGCTGAAGACCCGCTGTTCACCAGACTTGCATAGCGCACGCCAAGCCAATCGGCAAACTCCTTTTCAAAGGTGTCCGAGAAACGGCCTGTCGTAAGCCAGAAATCCAGAGCTGCGTCTACCAGGCTGCACATCTCTTTCTCATCATAAACCCGGGACGCATAAGAGATTCTTTCCCCGGGCACAAATCCTTTCTCTATTTCCGGCTTCTTAAACTCATGATAATATTCTGCAACGAGCCCTTTAATCTGTCCCCTTGCCTCCTTTTCGTTCCTCCAAACTGCCATTTTATCACTCTCCTACTTTTCCAGAAATTCTTCTATCTGTCTGTCCATACATACCGTTACATCTCCGCCTGAATTCCAGCACTTCGTCCATTCCACTGTCCTTTTCACCGCTTCATGCACATCCCAGCGGGGCCGCCATCCAAAGACTGACTTAAGCCTTGCACAATCCAGTTTCAGAAAACCCGCTTCGTGGGGGCCGCCATCATGCTGATTAATCCATTTCAGGTTACTCCCCCAGCATTTTACAAACTCGTTTACCAAGGTCCCTGTCTGCAGGCAGTCCTGTATATCAGGTCCCACATTATAATATCCCTCGTATTTTAGGTCGGCAGACTGTTTCGCGGCAATCATCAGGTATACGTAAAGCGGTTCCAGTACATGCTGATACGGCCTTACCGAATAGGGATTCCGCACAATGATATCTCTTCCGTCTATTGCAGCCCTCACACAATCCGGAATAATCCTGTCACTTGCAAAATCTCCTCCTCCAATTACATTTCCGGCACGCGCCGTTGAAATTGGAACACGACGATCCGGATTAGAAAAGAAAGCGCTTTTATAACTGTGCGTAACCAGCTCCGAACAGGACTTGGAATTAGAATAGGGATCATACCCGTCCAATTCGTCATTTTCCCGGTAGCCCCATTCCCATTCTTTATTTTTATAAACCTTGTCTGTCGTCACATTTAAAAAGGACTTTACACAGCTGGTGTTACGGACACATTCCAGAATATTCACGGTTCCCATTACATTCGTTTCATAGGTGTATGCCGGATTTTTATACCCTTCCCTAACAATCGGCTGCGCCGCCAGATGAAACACAACCTCCGGCTGCGCCTCGTCGTACGCTTCTTTCAGTCTTTCATAATCTCTTATATCGCCAATCACGGAGCGCATATCCTTGTCTATTCCTGCAATATGAAAAAGGGAGGATTCCTCCGGTAGCTCCAGGCTATAGCCCGTAACCTTAGCGCCATAATTTTCCAGCATCCTACATAACCAGGAACCTTTAAAACCTGTGTGACCTGTGACAAACACTTTTTTGTTTCGATAAAATTCTAAAAATTCTTTACACATGTTAACAGCATTCCCTCTAATTTTATTCAAAAATAATGCAATCTCCCGGGCCGCTTTTGCCGTTTAACTGTCCGATATACTTCTCAACCTCATGAACTCCGCTTGTTAAAACAGCTATAATAATCAGCGCGGCCCCTTTCTTAAGCGCCGCCTCTGCAGCAACTACCGGACGTCCTGCAAGGGTTTCCGGATTCCCCTCCGTTGACGTAACGATAAACGCATCAAAATCCAGTCCAATATTGTTCAGCAGATCCGCACATTCCACCGCATGCCTTCCAGCACCATAAATAAATATATTTTGATTTGCCCGTCGGGCTTTTTTTATTCGTTTTACTAGTTTATGGCAAAAGATATGTTTAGAAGTCCTGAACGGTAATATAGCGATCAGGAAATTCTGCAGATAGGTTTCCGGCGACATCAGACGAAACCATTTACGGTATTTCATAAAACTTTTCACTGTAAATTGCCCGCTTTTCTTATAAAAAATCAGTTTATATTTTGACAGAAACCATTTATCCTGAGTTTTTAGCGCCTCATATTTCTTTTTATAAATATCAGGTAAGCCCAGAATATTACTTCCCCAGCATTCTGTACAAATACGGATGGTTCCCCTGTCCCAGCTTGTTTTTTCATATCTCAGAAAATCCAAAAAATATTCCCTTGGAAGCTCCAAACGGCAGATTTTTATGTCCGCAATCTGCGCCGCCCTTTCAAAATAAAAACCCACGTGAGCATAATTCAGCGTCTTTTTTTTCAGATACTTCTTAGACATCGCTCTCCAGTCCGTTCCCCTGATAAACGAATCTATTTTCAAAATGGACGCGCCGAAGCTGTTAAGAGGCCATGCACCCAACAATAAAAACTCATCCAGATCCTTTATCTCCGTCATATGAAAATCTTTGCTCTGCATATTCAGAAGATAAAAATCGCAGCCTTTCTCCAGCGCCCGCAAGATATAATGCAGTCCCTTTTCATCGTTACAGTAAGTATGATCGTGTATCATCCAGATATAATCATACCCTGTGCTCTCCGCCGCTTTAAAAATCAGATAAGCCTTTTTATTCGCGTGGACAGTATAATCAATATATTTATAATAAAGATTTTGATAACCTTTGCTTTGAAAGTCAGAAACCAATACCTTTGTACTATCGTCACTGCTTGAATCATAAATGTAGATGTCAATGCCCGTCCTGCTCAAAAGCCCAAGCTCTTCTTTCAATATCCGCGCTATACACGCGCTTCGGTTGCAGGTCGGCATACAGACGCAAAGCTTCACACCCATATTATCCTCCCCTCTGCTATCTTCTAATCCTGTTCATGCAAAATCTCGCCAATTCGTCCACCCGGATGATTTCGCTTGAACTCCTCTAGTTTGAGCTCCATACAGGCGGCTATCTGCATCGCCAGCCCTTGCAGCACAATCAGATTCACCGTTGTCGAGTTATTGGGCATAATATTCCACAAGTCTCCCTCATGTTCCAGATCAAGCACAACATGGTTCGCTATTTCCCTGGTCAGAGTACTTTCTTTTACAAAGGTCAAAAGCCACATATTTACGTCCCTTTTGCTCAAAAGCCGCGCAAGATATATGGACTCCGAAGTCTCGCCGCTTTTCGTTAATAAAATAACCATATCCCCGGGCTTCACAATTCCCATATCGCCGTGTACTGCAGAGTTTGTATGCAGAAAACAGGCTTCCAGTCCCATTGAAACCATAGACCCCACAAATTTTTCACAGATTGGAACATTTTTTCCAAGTCCGGATACAATAATTTTATGTCCTGCCCTTAATGTCGCGACGGCCTCATTCACCCATCTCTCAAACAGCTTTTCATCCAATGAATAAATCGAACGCTCAAATTCAGCCAGCTGCCTCTCAAAATAACGAATCATTCTTTTCTCTCCTCTATAAAATCTTTTCCGAGTAATACGGTTTTCGCAGATCAAATAATCTAATTTGAATGATATGTCTTCATATCCCGCTCCATTCGCGCATTCGTTCTACGCGCCTTTTCTGTCGCCCAGGAGCCGTCATATTGATGAATTGCATATGTCCATGGTTTTATTACTGTTCTCATTGTATACATGCATTTTCCGACCAATACTTTCGCCGGATATATTGTCATATCTTCTACTCTCTGGTACTCGCCATTATCTATAAGGCCGTACTTTACTAATACAGAAGTATTATGTACAGGACTCCCGGTTAAATCTAACTCGCCTTCCTTATTCATAAAACTTTTCCCATGATAATAATCCCGCATTGCTTTCAAAACAGGCAGCCCCTTTACACCTCCGAATCCACTCCCAAGATTCACATAACTTTCATCTTCAAAACAGGCAAACCCTTTTTGATACAGTAAATCATCCAGGCTTTTAATAAGTTCCACATCCGTATCCAGATAAATCCCGCCATGATTATAAACGATATCAATTCTTGCATAATCCGGAACAAAGCCCCAGACCTTTCTTTCATAAGCCTCCTGCATATATTTACATTTGGTGACGTCATAGTTCGATTCATTCCACTCAATGATTTCATAATCCGGACAGAATTTATACCAGCTTTCCATATAACGCTTATATTTATCCGGCATTTCTTTCCCACCAAACCAACAATAATGAAGCTTTTTAGGAATCATCGCCTTTTTTTCTAAACGAATAGTTTCCGGCATACTCTTATTTATTGACTTGGATTCTTTCTGCAATGCCATGATATAATAAAAACAAACTATCTCACACTCTTTAAGAGACTGGTTTTCCAATAAATCATCCAACAAATCCCCGTAATCATCTATCGTTACCAGTATTAATTTACCTGCCGGACAATTTTCAGCCAGAGCCTTTAGATTGTCAATTCTAAACTTCCTGCCCCAAAGCTCAACTGCCGTTCCCTGCCTTTTCACATCATTGTCAATAATCCCGGATACTTTCATCGGAACCTCTGTACCTGCAAAATATTTTTCAACATCTTTAATTTTTTTTCCTGCGCCAAATAAATAAATCTCATCTATATTACAAATCCTATCTACAAATTCCTTACCGTTATATATTTTCAACATTTTCTTCTCTTTCCTTTCTCATTTCCTTGCATACACTATTCCTCTTCTAAAATCCAATGTGGAAAATATATTTTTTTCAAAATGAAATAACATATATCCTTCCGAAGTATTCGTCCTATATCCATAAGAATTCAAGATATCTTTAATCGCCGCTTCGTCCCCGCTTTTATGATAACTGCAAATTGAACACTTAATTTCATTATTTAAAAACATTTCCCTTCCGCCTAAAAGCGCCTCTATCTCAGCACCCTCAACGTCCATTTTCAAAAAATCCACTCTTTTACCTACCGCATTATCCAGATTTAAATATTCTCCCGCATGATACTGCCCTAAAAAACCATTATATAAAACAACTTTATCCTTGAATTTACGAAATGTCTGCTGCAGGGGTTTTATCCAACGCTTGTCACATTCAAATAAATACGCTTTCGATGCCTTTTCAATATAACGAAGAGAAAAATTTCCTTCCTGAACCCCCGCATCGACAATAACATCGCCTTGCTCAACTCTAATATCTCCGTTTATATAACGATGAGGTGATGTATCTTGCTGCTCTGCCCAAATATCCATAATTATTTTCTTTCCCTCATATTCCTGAAACCAGAAGTCATATGGAAAATACATTCTTTTATCCTCATACATAATGTACGGCATATTTTCGATACAATCCCATTGAACAATATATTTTTCTTTCCCATTTTCTACATATTGATTAAAAAGACTAACTTCATTTTTTTCCCAATATTGTAAAATCTTCTGTATTTCCACATCCTCTGTATTTTTATACTTTTCCAGCATCAATAATTTTAATAAGTATCTCTGATCTTTTATTTTATCCTCCTCAATGTGATGCCAGTAAATCAAATCTCCTTTAATAGTTTCATAATGGATATCTGATAAAATAATTAATTTATCAAAATCAGTCTCTTTCAATTTTCTAGGAGAATATACTGATTTTCCACGGAACCCCCTCCCCCCATTTTTCTGAATTATTATCTATAAACCCCAAATCTATACTATTTGGGATTTCCGTAATATAATCCAATATAAGATTCGTCATATAACCAATGCCAAATATAAATATTTTCATCGTTTTTTCTCTCTCCTATTCTCTCAAAACAATTTTGTATTCTCATACAGCGCCCTTTTCTTAATATTTAAAAGTCTAAATAGGACAATACGTTTCCAAATTCAATATATTTAAATCCATTTTGTTTTCTATCAGATAATCATAAACCCTTTTATTTGACGCTATAATGAAACCTCCGCTTTGTAAGACATAACTATTACTAACAATTTTATTGCCATACTTCGTATTCTGACCAATGCAGTCCTGCATAATATCCGTTACTCCATGCAAACGTATATTTTCTTCCTTGCAAAATTGCTGAAATACGTCCCCCCTGCGTCCCAGCCCCCATAAATATAGAGGTCTTTTTTCGCTCAATTTTTCTTTTAATTCATCTGCTGTCAGTCTAAGCTGCCCTCTAAAATCCTTACATTTATAAAACCAATTACTTTCATACGGCCGGTTTTTCACATTTTCTACTAAAGCATTCAGGACCTTATTTTGAAAACAGATTGCATGTTTCTCACAAAAATCTCGCAATAAATAATAAAATCGTTGTTTATTTTCTTCGTGATTGCTCTTTTCTAACTCTCCAATCCCATTCCAGAGCAATAACGCGCCGCTCCACTTTAATAGTAATTTCCTGTCGACTTTCTTATTCTCTGATGAATTTATCAACGACACCGCCTTATATAAATCTACCGGATTTCGTTTTGCCGAAATCTGGCTTCCTACCTTAGTCCGATAAAATACCAACGGCTCGCCGTCAACATAACATCTTTTTCTAGCATTTGCCATTACCATGCAGGAAAAAAACACGTCGTTACAGGATGCAAGCGACTGAAAATAAATGCCGTTATCTTTCAAAAATTGTATTCGGCACAGCTTATTCCAGGGTTCCGTTGAGATTCCCAGAAACCACTCTTCTCTTTGAACATCGTTAACCTTATATTCATTTGGAAAACATTTTTCCATGAAATATTTCTTTCTGTTTTCTATATAAAACGCCTGAAACCCACATATACATACATCCGCGTCATTGATACAAATGCACCGATACATCTGCTCAAGCATACGATCTGCAAACACATCATCCGCATCCAAAAAGATAATATACTCACTGCGCGCCAGCGACAATCCCCAGTTCCTTGCCTCCCCGGCTCCGGCATTATTCTCCAGTTTAAGCACCTGCATATTTTCATGCTGACCCTGAAATTTTTTCAGTATATCGCCTGTCAGCGCATCATCTGAGGCGTCATCCACACAAATCAGCTCAAATTCATGAAAACTCTGTGCAAAAACTGACTTCAAGGCCTCTTCTAAATATTTCCCTGTATTATGTACAGGCATGACGACTGATATTTTTATTTGATCCGTATGTTCATTTCGCATAATCTCTTTCTCCCGCTTTGATCATTGCCTGTCAAAGAAACGGCTCATTCTCTACAAAAGCTCTTCCAGATAGTACAGCCCATTGTAAAAGGCTCCGCAGACTGAATCATAGTCCTGCCACGCATAAGTTGTTAAAGACAGCCAGATGATAGCATGTATCAGCTTTATTTCCCCCTTATCTGCTCCTGTCATAACAAGAAAATCCTCTTCCATCTCTTCCCAATGATTGGAAGCAATCTCCAGGCGCACCTCATCCGCTAGAATATCCAGCTTAAAATCTTTCAAGTTAAATCTGTCATAATTTCCAACAATAGAATAATACATCTTGGCCCAGTCATAACGGACGTCTCCGAAAATTTCCGTATAGCCAAAATATCCCCTAGGGTCAATTAACACCGGTTCTCCATTTTCCCTGAGCATCATATTAGAAAAAGTGCAATCTCCGTGTATAAAGGAAAATTTGTCGCTGTGCAGCTGCTCTATCCTTTTCTCCAGCTCTTGTTTATGATAATATACATTTCTGCATTTTCTTCCGTTCACAGTAATAAATCGTTCTCTGGCAAAAGGCACCAGATCTTCGATCTTTTTCAGCCTGTCCATCGTTTTATTAAAATATGCCTCTTTCATACTGAAAGAGTCTGCAGGTATCTGTTCTAATACATGAAGCTTTTTCAGCGCCAAAACCAGCTTTTCCAAAATCTCTCTCTTATCTTTATAATCCAGATTATACTCATATATGCTTCCGCCTTTGATATACTCCATCTTAAGCGGATGCGTACCGTATACTTTTGGTATAATGGGAATATCCTCTTTACTGACTTTCGCATACCACGCACATTCCCGCTTTGCAAGCTTTTCTCCCTGTGCGTCTGCCGCTTCTTTTATAAAAATATCTCCCTCTACTGAAATACGATTAAAGGGCCTGCATTTTTGTACCCCCATCTTTTCATATTCCTCGATAAGGCCAAGTTCCCTTGTTCCCGCAAGGCTGACCTCCTTATAACACATCTGCTCCTTTTGCATCCAACGGACCAGTTCCCCGCTGTCCGGAATATGTTCAAGTTTTCCCTTATCCGTAAAAAGGAAAAAACCGGCCACCCCGTTCTCACAGGAGGACTCCTCTGCAAATACCCCGTCTTTATAAGACCACCTGCATGGAAATGTTTTCGATATGCCAATATAATCGTTTTCCGGCGATTCGCCTCCTGCATACTCGCCGGGCAGCTCAAATTCTGCAGGCAGTATCAAATCCGACCAGATCAGCATAAACGGCTGCTTCTGGGGTATAAGCTTTGCCGCCTGCCGGATTCCCGCACAGGTTCCGGTTCCGTCGGCATCTACGATCTGATATTTCACTTCTGAAAAAGCAGCCAGATATTCCCTCAATACTTCCCTTTTATAATCTGCAATAATTACAAACCGCTTGTCCGGATACTTTCGAAATAAATGAAAAAGCATAGGCAGGTTCTCAACCGGAACCAGCGCTTTCGGTTTATTTTTTGTCAAATATTTAAGACGGGTTCCTTTACCGCCGGCTTGAACAATAATATATTCCATTTACATCTACACTCCTGCGTTCTTCTTTTAATTAATATAATATATATACTATTTAATCCTTCGTATAAATATCTCTCGTATAAACCTTTTCCTGTATATCATTCAGCTCTTCTGTTATACGATTCGCGGCAACCACATCTGCTGTTTTTTTAAACTCTTCCAGATCCTGTATAACCCTGAAACCGCAAAAGCTGTCTTCTTTTAATGTCGGCTCATAGACGATTAACTCTATGCCTTTCTCCTGAATCCGGCGCATAACTCCCCTAATTGCTGAATATCTGAAATTATCCGAATTTGTCTTCATTGTCAGACGATAGATGCCAACCGTCTTCGGGTGTCTTGCTAAAATCATGTCAGTAATATGATCCTTACGAGTCCGATTTGCTTCGACAATCGCCCTCATAATGTTCTGGGGAACACCCTCAAAATTTGCCAGAAGCTGCTTGGTATCTTTGGGCAGACAGTATCCTCCATATCCAAAGGAAGGATTGTTATAATGCCCGCCGATTCTCGGATCCAGACAAACGCCTTCTATAATCTGCCTTGTATCCAGCCCCTTTATCTCTGCATAGGAATCCAGCTCATTAAAATATGCCACCCGAAGCGCCAGATATGTATTAGCAAATAACTTCACAGCCTCCGCTTCTGTAGAATCAATAAGTAATATGGGCATATCTTTTTTAACCGCGCCCTCTTTCATCAAATCTGCAAATAATGCCGCTCTTTCCGAACGCTCACCCACCACAATTCTGGACGGAAACAAATTATCATATAGCGCCTTGCCCTCCCGCAAAAATTCCGGTGAGAATATAATATCATCCGTATGGTATTTCCTTCGCACCTCTTTTACATAGCCCACAGGGACTGTAGATTTTATGATTATAACGGCGCCGGGAGCATACTTTAATACCTTTTCAATTACGGCCTCTACAGAACTTGTATCAAAAAAGTTTTTTTCAGAATCATAATTTGTGGGCGTTGCTATTACTACATAGTCTGCATTCCTGAAGGACTCTTTGTAATCTGCAGAAGCCTGTAAATTTAAGTCCTTTTTATTCAGGTATTCTTTTATCTCCGGATCGGCAATAGGCGACACTCTTTTATTCAGCATTTCTACTTTTTCAGGCGCAATATCTACTGCCCAAACTTCATTATGCTGTGCAAGCAATATAGCGTTTGCTAGACCAACATAGCCTAATCCTGCAACTGAAATTTTCATATAACCGCACTACCTAACTTTTTATCAAATTAACTTTCCAAAAAATTCGTCATATTCTTCCGGAACAAAATGCATAAGTCCTGACCATGTTGAAAAAGTCATTTCCCCAAACAATACCCTTCCATCCGGCATGTTATACCAATCTACACGAACATGCTCAAACTCTTTACATAAAACTCTGCTTAGCTCCAGCATTTTTTCTAACTGCTCCGGTCTTGGCGCCAATACAGGATCCTTGGGATATCCATAGCTAAAGGGCTGCATATTCCATTCCTTATCATAAAACGACGCCATGCAGTCCGGCATATGGCTCCCCTTGATACACCAGATATATTCCGGCTCTCCGTGGAAACAATATATGTTATAGTCATATACGCTTTCTGCCATTCCCTCTAAATACTCTTCGCAGATAATCTTAGGAACAATATCTTTATAATGAAGCTCAAAGCTTACATATGCAAAATTTTTATCTTTCCATTCATTCAATTGTCTGCATACTTCTTCACGGTTTATCTCCGCCTTATTTTTAACAACAATATTACGAGTGCTTCCATTATTAACCTTCAATACAAATGCATCAGGCAGAGAATCAAAATCTATATCATATGCATCATCCCATGCCCCATAAGATTTTGTAAGATACTGCTCCCCTATTTTCTCTTTCACCCAGTCGCGTACTAAATATTTATCTGCCAGCTTTGTTCTTCTCTCATCCTTGATATTAAATTTTTCCCAGTTTATTTTTTCATTATATGTAACCGGGGTTTTCCAGTTCATTCTTTTACCAAAACATTCATAGTAAATCTCATCTAATTCATCTTTGTAATGTTCTTCACCTAAACTACTCATATAATCATAGTCACGGCAATAATAATACGTAACAATCTCTTTCTTCTGGATTCCCAGTCCCTGAAGCTGAGAGCGAAGTTCTTCCCTTAAAGCAGCCTTATCAAATGCAACTACGTACATATAATTTTTGCCTTCCATCCTACATGGTTTTAAAACTTTAATATTTTTTATTCTACTTCCCTCTAAAGCATCATTGTTATCAAAGAAGGCTTCCACCGATATATCGCTTTCTTTTAATAAATGCTCCAGAAGCTCCCTTCCTCTGACTCCTGCTCCAACGATGATTACACTTTCTCCTCTTCTTGCCCTACCTAATATGTATTCTAAAGATCTGTTCATTTTTTTTCTCCACTTTTCTTTTATTTAATTCTGCATAAAAAGACTGCTCCGTCATCATATTGATCGTGAGGGTACCCAAATTTCACAATATTTTCTTCATTTACTAATTCGTTGCTAAAAAGAACCTGCACATCGAATCCTAATGCCCTCAGTTTTTCAACAACATCTTTACCATAATAACGGACATGATCCTCCTGTCCGTAATATTTTATTCTGTCCTCTTTTGATATAATATTTTCATTTTCCAGTGTCGCCGCGTCCCAATTTACAGGTACTGAAAATATTAACATACCGTCTGGCTTTAATACTCTTTTCAATTCCCGGAAAGCCGCCTTATCATTTGCAACATGCTCCATTACATGATTACAGATCACATATTCAAACTGTTGATTTTCAAATTGTAAATTTGTAATGTCAGCAACGACATCCGCCCGCCCTTCTTCTATATCTGCAGTAATATATTCGTCTGCCCCACAGAGCCTTTTTATTTTTTCAGAAAAAAGTTCTGGGGCAAAGTGTAAAACACTATGCTCTTTACCATCTAATAGATGTGTATATTCCTTTATGACATGATACATAAATCTGTGCCTGTGAAAACTGCCGCATACAGGACATTGCCCTCTTGCCCGGGCGCGCTCTCCATAAAAATGACGCCAGCGTAATATAGGCTTCTCACATATCTCACAGTAATAGCGTCCTCGTTCTCCTGAAAATTCTCTGATAGATTTAATCTTTTCTTCTTTTATGCCATATCCAAAAAGAGAGGCTCTGATTTCATCAAAATAACTTTCCGGAGTCACTACAATATAGTCAAACTGGCTGTCCGCTATCTGTTCCGGCCTGATATAATTCCATCTACTATCTGACTCCTCCTTCTGCACATAGGAGTCTGTCACAGCGACTATTTCAATATCAGCCTCTTCCTTTATTTCATCAATATCTTCGATAAACTCTTTTCCTATTTTCCCAAGTCCGTAAACTATGATTTGCATTCTTTTACCCTCATACATTCAAAAATCATCTTATTATATCCATTAATCGGGAAGCAATAATATTTCTAAGCCTCCGGGACTGCATCGAACAATAACAATAATATGCTCTGATTTCCATATTACGAAGCTGCTCTTCTATCTCCTTCTCATTGTTTTTGTTTGTAATCAGAACATTGACTTTTCCCTTATAGTTTAATAGTTCGTCAGGATTTTTTATTAAAAATCCTTTCAGCGATGTATTATGTCTTTTTTTGTTATTATCTACAAGAAAGAGAATGTTCCCCTTCCACGCATACTTGTCAATATATTCTTCCGCAACTGCTCCGGAACCAAAAAGCACAATTGGTTTTTTCTCTCTGTAAAAAGCGCTCCAATTATATTTTTCCGACATGTTTCTGCATCGTGTCTCACTTAACAAGTACTTACTGTCTAACAAGAATCTCTGGATAAAATAAACGACTATGTATTTTTTTCGGTTTTCTGACTGTGCCAGCAGGCGGAGCATAATTCTAACCGGATACCGGGAACCAAACAGGTCGATAATATCTACAAAAGGTATAAACTCAAACTTTTTATCATACTTCCGCATATAATTCTCTAATCGTATCCAATATCTCATCTGTATATAATTTCTATATATATTTTCCTGATGTATCGAATTAAAATTGCCTTCCCCTTTTACACACACATACCTGTATGCAGTCATCACTTCGTCCATCTGATAAATATCTCCTCTTAGAAGGCATAACATATATGTGGTAATGTCCCCCATCATCTTATCCGCTTCATAGAGAATACGGAATTCTTCCTTATCAAAATAATTTCTGGCAAAAAATGAGGCGGTCAATCCTGGTTCTTTCAGATTCCTAAAATCCTCCATTGTAAAAATACGATTTTCTTTTTTTTCATAAAGCTGTTCTTCTATCTCCGTATCATTCTCATCAACAACTTTTATCTCTGTCATACATCCAGAATATTCTTTATGTTTACTCAAAAAATCATATTGCTTTTGTATTTTCAATGGAGCAATCCAGTAATCGTCTCCTTCAAGAAAAGTAAAATATTTCCCTTTTGCTTTTGATAATAAAAAATACCCGTTCCTGGTAGGAGAACCGCTATTTGTTTTTCTTAAATATAATGTAATATTTTGAGGATGTTTTTCTTTATACTGTTTTAATATCTCAGGTGTATGATCTGAGGAGGCGTCATCCAATATAAGTATTTCATAGGGAACATCTATCTTTTGCATCAAAACACTGTCTAAAGCCTGCTCTATATACTTTTCATGATTATAAGTTACTATTAAAATACTGATCTCCATATCTTCCCTTTCCTTTGCTTTTTACATCTTGTTATCCAGCAGCTCCTTAATATGAATTCTGTTTGCATGATATTCCAAGCGTTCTAAGTCACTGCCAATTTGATCCGTATTCAGCAGCGGTGTCACAATGATATATACATCTTTTGATAGAAGACCCGTTTCTTCCATATTATAAACGTGAACATTTTCATATTCACAGCATACTTTATTTCTGTCCAATATATAGGCTGGTATTACTCCTTTTTCTTTTAATTCTTTCACCAAAATTTCCCCTATAATTCCCAAGCCATAAATCACAATTTGTTTTCCATTCGCACAATTTCTCAATCTTGCCGCCAGATTCTCTGTATTAGACATTATCTCTGTCAATATCTGTTCTTTAAAATAAGACAATTTGTATGGAAACCCAATCACATTAACTGTATCCATCCCGCCGCTCCAGTCATGTACACGCGGATGCCTGAATATTGGATCTTTTTTCATTGCCTGATATTCACTATAATATGGATGCCGCGGATTTCTGATATCCATAAACCATTCAATTTCCGGCTCCTGGCTTCCCCAGGGGGAATATGGCCTTAGTCTCACATAATCCGCCCCAAATTCCTCTACGCACCTTCTGGCAAATTCTGGAACGGTTCTGAAATTTCTTTCCTGCACGACTGTTGCAATCTCAAAGTAATTTACAATTCCCTGTTCCCGCAGCTTCTTTACAAAACGAAGGTTATTTTCAATCTGTGAAATTGGCAGTTTTGTTCCGGATAATAACTGGTACGCAGGCTCGTCAAAACTCATAACGGTAATTCCCACACTTAAATGATACTGCCCTAAATTTTCAATCTGTTTCCAGTGTTCCTCGTCAAACAGTGCGCCGTTTGTCTCAAGCATAACCGAAACTTCCTCCGCCGGCGCCAGCGGCTTCCATTCCGATAAAAGGTTTAATATCCTTTTGCTTACAAAAAGCTCTCCGCATCCATTGGCCCCTAATCTTTTCACATAAGGCAGCACTTCTTTTAACTCTTTCTCGATTTTGTCATAGCCGCTTTCCAAATCTTTCTCTTTATTTTTAAGCATTGTATCATGTACTGTACAGCTCATACAATGATAATTGCAGACATTTTCGTATGCTAAATGAAGCTCCTCCGGATATGCCGGGATCTCCTCTAATTCAATCAGATGATTGTCTATATCCTTCATCGCAAGATATGGACAGGCATCTATGTTACACAACGAGTAATCTTTCCTGAGCAATCTCTGCCGTAATTCCTCCGCACGTCCGCCATGATAAATCTCTTTCATACTCTCGCATGATAAAGAACCAATAATATTATCATTAATCCAGCTGCAAAGACGAACGCTTCCTTCATGATCTATAATCTGAACCCAATTCAGGGCTCTCTCACATATTTTCATTATCCTTTACCCACCTATCTTATTTCATAACCTAAACCTCTGCATATAGAACCGTTTCCGTAAAATCAGAGGCATACTGCCTGATATACATTTTATATTCCGGAACCAGGCTCAGAATATAATCTGGAATTTCAAATACATCCAACGGCTTATGGTATATACTGATTGCCAGTCTCGGCTTTTGCTGCGTAATAATATTTTTTGCGCCCTTCAGCGCTTTTAGCTCGCTTCCTTCCACATCCATTTTAATAAATGTGACCGGTTCTCCCTCCCCCATACATATTTCATCTATCGTTTTTCCACACACTTTGGAATCCCCAGTATCCCCGACACAACTTCCTCCCCATATAACGTCATTTTCTTTCTGGTCTTTTGTTAAAAATACCGCTTCTTCCTTATCCCATACTGCACAGTTACAAACAGTGATATCTTGCCACCCTTCCTTTCGTTTTCGCTCCACAATACGGTTATACATCTCCGGGACTGGTTCCATAGAAAAACATTTTCCATATTTTCCCTCGCCCAGCCATACGTAAAAATCTTCTATTGTACTTCCATCAAAACCGCCGGCATCTACAAAAGTCTCTCTTTTCCCGGGTGTAAACATGTCAAAATACTGTCTCCCGCAATGAGTCTGTATTCTGTTTCCTGCAGGCAGAAGAATTCTTTTTGCACAGCATCCTTTTTCAAGCAATTGACAGTACATTTCCTTTCTGTACAGTAAAGAACAGATAATGATAACTGCATTTTTATAATTTTCCATAAAATCGTCAACAGAAATCACGGGAATTCCGTCAACCTGGTTTTCAATGGCATGATTATCACAGAAACAAGCCGGATTATATCCACAAGCTTCCAAATATTGCTTTGTCTCTTTCCCCACCTTACCCGCGCCAAATAATACGATATCTTTCCTGTCAGGAAATTTTTTCAGAAAACTTTCCAGCTCTGCACAGCGCCAATCCTTTTCCGGAATAAAAAATATTTTTTTTACTCTTTCCCAATCCCCGGTTATGGCATATTCAACCCTCGCGTCAAATAACCTTGCAGATTCTTCATCCATTAACCTTTCTCTGATTTTTTTATATTGTAAAATTAAATTTTCAAAATAACTTTTCATAGTATTCCTTCACCTCAGTCTATCCCACATGATTTTGCCTGTATTTTCCCCTTTTGCCTTATCTACGTCACATTTCTTTTCATCTAAAAGCATAAAAAGTCCCTTTAACTCAAGGTCTGACTCCTCATATTCCTGCGTATCATAATCTTTATAGTATCCAACCTTTTCATACAGTTCAGGTTCAACAGGCTTCAACCACTTCTCTTTTCCGGTCTTCTTTTCAATAATCAAAAGGTAATTTGCAGAATGCATTGCGAAATAACAGTTTACATCATCTTCGAAGGTTCCATAATATTTACTCATATTCGGATCTTCAAAATAATAAAAATCCTTCGGACATGCAGAATACGTTCTTTCATTTCCATCCTTTAAGTCAATAATTAAGATATCTTCTCCAAAACATGGCATAACCCATATATTTGTATCTGTAACAGCAATTTTGCAAAAATAGGGAAACGGATATCTGTTCCTGCTGTCAAATAGCATTTCTGCCTTTCCATCTGCAGGATTCCAGGAATAGACGCTGCCTTCTGTACTTAAAATATAAAACAAGCCCTCTTTCCATACCGCGTGAATGCATCCTTTTATATCTTTTGGCAACATACGTTGTATACTTGTTCCCGTCAGCAAGTCATATTTTAAGACAATTCCTTTCCTTTCTGTAAAAAGCCATATATCACTGTCAGTCTGACATCCGCAGGAATATAGCCTGTGAGGGATTGATAACTCCACTCCCTTAGAAACACCTCTGCTTTTTTCGTGCATATATACAAAATCCATATCAAGACATAAATTTTCTTTCTCTACTACTCCGTTGCCTTTTAAATCTACTTTTATTAATACATTCGAAAAACAAGGGAACATAAAAAGCGTACTATTATAGACAACACACGACGCCCAGTTATCGCAATTATGCATACAATACTTTAAGTCGAAAAATCTGCTTGTCTTCTCTAAAAGGGAATATTCCATAACCTCTTTCCCACTTTGTTCAAACAGATACAATTTTTCATTATGGAACACAATCTTATCAACCCCGCTCCATTCCCTGGGAATATAACTTCCCGGATTGCCTATATATCTGGTCCTCCGCGTCTTAAGATCCAATTCCTTTATCGCATGTTCCACATGTGTAACATAATACATGTTTCCTTTGTTATCCGTAACACATGCCGGAAATAATGTTTTTAAATGATTCATTTAAAATGTTTCCTTTCAAATGGTTTATATCCTTTAAACTTTAAATCTCTATGCTTCTTGTCAGCCTTTCCCTCAAATCATATCCATCCCACACAAATCCAAAATCCATCGTACTTCCGATTTTCACTACCCGATCGATTCCTTTCACCCCGGACTCTATCAGCGGAAGAAGTTTCCTGTTATCTCCCAGAAACGCCACCGTCTGCAGTCTTGCGCTACATATGGGTGCCAGTTCCATAATATCTTTCAGCTCATATTCATAAAACATGCCTGAATTACCACGATACTCCTGAATACGCGGATTCATTTGTTCCATTTCTATTCTTACAATCCGATTGTCTTTCATCCTTACAACATGGAGCTGATCTATTGACACAGCTGCCAAGCAAAAATTCATCAGCTTATCCACATATTGCACCGGCTGAAATGTATACTTTTCAGCAATCACATCCCAAAGCTCCTCCCAGAAAATCCCTTTCGCCTGCCTGACCATATCGCCGTCCCCCAGCCAGCACACCAGCCTGGGGGAGGTACAGGCATTCTGATCCGTAAGATACGTATCATTATAAAAGCCCCTGGCAATCCTGTCTTTGTCCTCTATATCTATGTAGCGCTGCGCATCAATCACACAGATGGAATACCGATCCGCAAAAGTAATTTCTCCGGCTCTCGGCGGAAGCTCTGATTTTCTTATATCTCGAATGGTCGCGTCTCCACCCCAAATGATCCTCTCATCACAAATAGATGAAAAATAATCTGTAACCGCCTTGTTTCTGTCATACTGTAAAAATATTACATAATTTTTCCATTTTCTGTACTGATCCTTATCCAGAACTTTACAAATAGCTCTATTAATAATTTCTACCTGAGTAAACGCTCTGGAAGGCAGACGAACAAGATTCGCATTCCCCAATACAAAGCCGACTGCAAAGGAATAGGCATAATTTACCGCCACATTTGACGGCGCGATATGAAATACAACCCCGCGTCCCATCCGCACATCGTTATCAGAAAGAAATCTCTTTTTCTCTTTTTCCATATTCGCCCTGCGTATCCAAAAAGCAAATGTTACCACATCTGAATAGCTTTTTGCTTCTGGCTCTGCTAACAATTCCCGCGAAACCTCGTTTAAAAAATCAATCCTCTCTTCCGAAAAAGGGCTGTCCGCCGGCAGTTCCGACAGTTTCCGTATCTTCCCCTCATCACCAATCTGAAACCTCAGTAATTCAGAATTTTGCTGCATAGGTATCGCTGCACCCCCTGATTTCCGCATTTTTCAATCGCCCGATAACGGAAAAATACTTTCCCTTTCTCCCGCATGGGCAATCATCCTCACCCAAAATTACGCCTTCATCCTCTGTCAGCAAAGAATGCCCCGGATAAGATTCGGGAATCATAGACACCGTCTGCATAATTCCCTTTTCACCAACATCACAGATAGAAAAATCCTCCGGTCTGCGTACAATAATATCCGAAAATGTACTCGCGTGAAGATGTCCATATTCACACTGCATATAAATACAGCCTGTCTGTTCCACCATCCCATAATAATCATGGATTTCTGTCAGACCACATACCTCCTGAAGACGGGTTTGAAATTCTTCCCGCGAAACCGCTTCGCTCTCCAGCTTTTTCCAACCGCCGCCATGAATCAGAATTCCATTAGACAAATCAATAGAAATCCCATCCTCTTTCAATCTTAAAAGCTCTTTATAAAAGTGCTGCCATATCATAAAGGTAAAACCAAACAAAAAGATCCGTTCTCCCTTATGCTTTTCCAAAAAACACGCGGTTGCCTCTAAATCCAACTGCATATCATCTTTCAGTACATAAAGCTTATCACGTCCAAAAATAGAAAATCCAAGTGTTCCGGCGCCCCGTGCACTGAATTTCGCCCTGTCTTTAATAACAGACGGACTATCAAGAATCAGCATTGGCATCCGGCTGCTTCCGGTAAAGGAAGAAACCAGCTTCACCAGCGTCTTCTGCTGATAAGCAGCCGTCCTCCTGTCTACATATATTTTAGAAACTTTTTGTCCCGTAGTTCCAGACGATGTCATGGTTTTCACAATTTCTTCCTTTGGAACACTTAGCAAATCTAACTCTTTAAAAAGACGTACCGGAAGAAACGTCAGTTCAGAACAGGAATTTATCTGCTCCAGGTCTATCCCAAAGGCATCTACGATCTTTTTATATGCAAGGCAGGACTGATAATGTTTTTTAGACAGCTCAATCAATCTTTTGCTTAATATCTTCTGCTTTTCTTCTTTTACAAACGAATACGGCTCTAATTCCAATAAATCTTCATAGTTATATTCCATCTTTTATACCACGTAATATTTCTCTAGTTCTTTATACTGAATCTTCCCCGCATCATTTTTCGGGATTTCCTCAATGGCTACAATCTGAAAAGCCGCCGGATTGAGTTTTGTCTTCTCTATCATAAATTTTTTTACCTCATCGGCTATATGCTCCTCTGTAACGAATATATATAAATGATCATCCACTCCGGCGCTGGCTGCCTCTTTTTCAAATTTCCCCTTAATAAGCCGTTCAATTTCATCCAGATTCACCCGATTTCCATAAATCTTTAAAAACCTTTTCTTACGTCCCACAATATAATAATATCCATCCTCGTCAAACTGCGCCATATCTCCGGTCTGAAGAACACCCCGCCTCTCATCGCCTTTTATGAGATCTTCTCCATATTCTGCATAACCAAGCGTAACATTCTTGCCCTCATAAACCAATTCACCCGTTGTAAAGGGCCGGGTAATCTCTTTCCCATCCTCGTCAATCAGCCGAAAGCTTCCTCCGGGAATCACGATTCCCATAGAACCTTTCTTTTCTACCGCTTTGTCCGCCGGAAGGTAACCCATCCGCGCCGTTGCTTCGCATTGACCGTACATTACAACAAATTTCTTTCCGTTTTCTTCTGCAAATCTTGCGAACTTTTCATGAAGCTCCGGGGTCAGCTTTCCTCCCGCCTGCGTCATCGTTCGAAACTTCGGTAATTCCATTCTCATAAAACGGATTTTATCAAGCATCTCATAGGTATACGGAACACCTCCAAAGGACGTAGCCTCCATTTCCCTTAAAAACTTCCAGAATTCTCTCTGCATCAGAGATTTATCCGTGATAAGAATCGTTGCTCCTACTAGCAAATGACTGTTAATAATTGACAAACCGTATGTATAATTCATTGGAAGAGTTGTAATCGGTCTTTCATCTTCGTCCAGTTCTAAATATCTGACAATAGACTTTGCATTATCCAGAATGTTTTCATAACTCTGTCGTACAAGCTTGGGACTCCCCGTAGAGCCTGACGTAGTAAGAAGCAGCGCAAGTTCCTTATATAAATCATATTCTCTTTCATAGTCCGTTTTTAGCAGCACATAATCATACGCTTCATAAACACAGGCCATTTGCTTCAATGTACTTTTCCATCTTACTGGCGCCCACATATACGCGGGATGGTAAACTTCCAAAAGATGTTCCAGTGACTCATGCTCCATAGAACTGCTCAGCATCACCGGCACAATCTGGTTATTTAAAAAGCCTACATAGCCGAGAAGCGAACCAATTGTATTCTCGCACAGAGAAAACACAAGACACCTGCGTCCAATGACGTTTGCTAATATTTGACATTCATGATCCAGCTGCTCATAAGTAACCCTTTTATCACTTTCATCAATGAGTGCTATATTGTCTTTATATTTTCTCAAATCCCACATTTTTAATGTTTTCCTTTCCTGACATTAACTACGGATCAGCCAATCATCGGGATCCGGAGTTTTATCTATTCTCTCCCAGCATACATCCTTACGAAGTTTTTTCGCACATTTCCTACACATATCGCTTGGCGCACATAATTTTCTTAAAACATCAAACCCATCGTCAGCTTCCAATATATTTACCGCATCCTTTGTCTTTAAATCCAAAGGACTCATTCCCAGACTATCCGCCATAAAATCAATATACATACCTGTAGGACATTTCCCAATATATCCGTCCTGATACTGATAACACCCGGCGGCTGCGCACATCTCGTTATTCCAATGTGCGTCATAAATATCATTCAGACTCATATATTTTGCAAAAGTTTTTATTTCACTCGTTTCAAGTCTAGGATCATATTTTATATCATATTTACATAAAATATCTAATATTGTCGGGATCATCTTTACGGTCGGAGGATATGGAGTAACATTTACAATACAATTATTCTCTTTTATACTCTCCCAAAATGAAGCTTTCATTTTCGGCATGAGCAGACCGTTGGTAGTAAGCATAACTCCTGATTTCGGAAAGTATTTCCGACTGAGCTGAAGCATCTTTATGCAAAGCTCTGGCTCTAGAAGCGCCTCGCCGCCTAAAATGGAAACAAGGCCTATACCAGAAAACAATTCCGAAGCTTTATGCAAAGAGCTTTCAAATTTCTCAATATCTGCTTTCTTCCGTTCTTTTACAAAAGGCGCAAAATGTGTACAAGCTTTTCAATTCAAATTACAATCGTCACAAACATGAGTTTCCAAAAGCGATAAAAAAGGTCTTTCATCTGACATAGGTATTTTATCGACAATAGAATCATCAAATTTCCCACTATTTATAAAATCTCTTTGAGACTCTATCATCGTAGGTCGAATCGCGTATACCTCTCCGGTTATCTTCATATCATGCAGCTTAAGAAAAAGCTGATTCACCCTTCCTGGCCATGGGACAGCAATCAGTATTATGTCATATTTGTATTGGGACAATGCATTTAACGAAATAATTGGTATCTTCTTTTCATCCTCCCCATCTTCCGTATCTCTTTCTTCCCAATCTACAAAACAATTAATCCGATTTTTAAACTCGGGATGAAATTTAAAGATTTTAAGAACGTGCGCTCTATGTAATTTATGTGCAATCACAGCAATATCCATCACGCTTTCCTCCCACTTTTTTACTTATTATAATCATACTTTCCATATCAGTTTCTTAAGACCTCTTCAATCTTATCTGCTATTTGTGTAGAAGATAATCCACAACACTTTAACAGGTATTTATAATCACCCGCTCTTGGAACAAAATCATCAATTCCGAGCAGCAAATGGCGAGGCTTATTTAATATTCCAGCAAGAGCTTCGGCAACGGCAGCCCCCAATCCCCCGATAATATTATGTTCTTCAACAGTAACAATGAGTTTATAATTTTGTCCGTTTATAATAGCTTCCACATCCAGTGGTTTGATCGTATGTACATTCATTATAGTTGTTGTAACGCCTTTATCCTTTAAAAATTTTTCTGCTCCAAGACACTCATTCAGTACTGTACCGCACGCTATAATAAGTACATCTTCTCCTTCTGACAATATGTTTGCCTTTCCGATTTCAAATTTATAATCCTGCCGATTTATAATCGGAAGCCTTTCTCCCCCTGTCAATCTGATATAGGCAGGAGTATTTGTTTTCATGACTTCATAAACAGCATAATAAATCTCTATTCCGTCGCAAGGCGCAACAATCGTCAATCCTGGAATCGCTCTAAGCAAGGAAAGGTCACCAATCGCATAGTGTGAACCGCCAAATCTTGAAACGGATACGCCGCTGCCCATACCTACTATTTTAACATTTGAATTCATCAGTCCTAAAAATGTACGAATCTGATCTGCACATCTATAGCTCGCGAACGCTCCCCAGGATGTTGCAATAACAGGCAACGCTTCACTTGATATCCCCGCAGCAACCGAAACTAAATTCTGTTCCGCAATACCAACATTTACATATTTTTCGGGAAATCTTTTTATAAACCGGGGAAATCCCGAAGCAAACCCAAGATCAGCTGAAACTGCAAAAAAATCATGCCCGTCATCGGCCAAGTCATACACTGCCTGCCCCAGAGACCCCTCCGCCCCCATATGTGACAGAAATATCATATTTTTTTTATTTGCACACAACATTTATATACCAATCTCCATTTTTGCCTGTTCGAGAAAATTTTTATCCAGAACTCTGTCATGCCATAAGTAATCATTTTCCATAAATGAAATGCCTTTTCCTTTTATAGTTCTTGCAATTACTACCGTTGGTTTGTCAGCAACGCCTTTAAAAGATGCGTCTAACTCATTAAAATCATGACCGTCTATTGAAAGAGCATTCCATCCAAATTCTCTAAATTGATTCTGTATGTTCCTCCATGAAATGATATCGTCTGTATTCCCATCGGCCTGCAAACCATTCAAATCAATGATAAGAAATACATTATCTAACTTCTGCTGTGCCGCTAACATAACGGCTTCCCAAACAGAGCCTTCATCACATTCTCCATCGCCCATTACACAGAATATTTTTTTATTACTCCCTCTCCTCTTAGCAGTAATAGCCATACCAACTGCATATGGCAAACCTAAGCCTAAGCTGCCAGTTGAACATTCGATATGAAGACTTTTATCTTTCACAAGCTCTTCCGGATAATTTGACCCATTTTGTTGATATTGTTTTACAAAGTCTTCCTCTATCAACTCTAATTCACTCATTACCGCATACCAGGTCAAAGCCGCATGACCTTTACTCACTATAAGTACATCTCTCTTTTCACTGTGAACTTTTTTATCCGCAAAATTAGACGCCCCAGACATAATATACACTAAAATCTCAACACAGGATAAAGAGCTCGCCCAATGTACCCTCTCATGGCAATAATCTGCTACTGATATTATTTTTTGTCTTACATGCTTTGCATGTTCTTTATATGTTATCAACTCACTACTATTTATCAATTTTCTTTCACCTAACTATTACCTATTCCTATGATTCAACTCATAATATAACTGGAACAACGAAATTTAAAACTGCACTTCATAATTTGATTCTAAAATCTCTTTCCCTTTCTCATATGAGCTTAAATCAATAATATCATCTGTATCCATCATGATATCAAATGCTTCCTCTATCGCTGCAATCAGAGACATATGTCCGACGGAATCCCATGCCTCAATATCCTGATATTTCAATCCTTCCAGCTGTTCCTGACTGATTTCAAGTGTTTCAATAAACGCCTGATTGTACTTTTCTGTGTTATTCATATTAAATCCTCTCTTTCATATATCAAAATTATATTAATAACTGCCATCTGTCATTTTTCAACATTACCTGTCTGCAGATATCTTTTTTATATCATTCCTCCATCAGCCCGAATGATCTGGCCATTTACATAGGATGCCTCATCGGAACATAGCCATCTGACTACATTTGAAATTTCTTCTGGAATCGCTGCTCGGTTTAATGCTGAATTAGATATCAACATATCATAATTACTTTCTCCTATCTCTTTTACCATATCCGTATCCACTATCCCTGGCGCAACCGCATTCACCCTTATGTTAAACTGTCCCAGTTCCATAGCCAGCTCTTTTGTAAACGCATTCAAAGCTGCTTTTGATACACCGTATGCCGAATTATTCGTTTTCAAATCAAATCCTGCTGTAGACGAAATATTCACAATACATCCTTTTCTTCTTTTTATCATTTGCCTTACAACCAACTGTGTCAACTCCATCACCGAAAACAAATTAATATCAAATATCCTGCGTATTTCAGATATTTTCATCAAAGGAAAAAAAGAAAACAGAGCGGTTCCCGCACAATTAATCAGACAATCTATTTGTTTTTTCTCTGAAAATATCTGTTTTAATTCTTTCCGCATCTGTTCACTATCTGTCATATCAAAATAAACTGGACGTATATCCACCTGATATTTATTACTCAATTCATAAATATTTTCGGAAAAATAATCTCTGACACATCTGGAATGTGCAATAACGTTTTTTCCATTTTTACATAAATCTCTTAAAATTGCATTTCCAATTCCACGATTTGACCCCGTTATCATTATATGACTGTTTTCCATTTCTACCTCGCAAGATTGTCTATCTCTTTTGCTTTCAGGCACAAAATCAGCTCCTTTTTCAGTATCTACTCAATATCGTCTTTCAAAATAAAAAAACCTTTTTTGATAGCTCTTTTCAGCCTCTTACCAACAACTTCACAGCGCTTCATAGGCGGAAGTCCAGTCCCTGGACGCTTATAGTCCAGCATCCCTGCTTCAAGAACAGTCCCTGCTTTCAAGTCCGATTTTGCTACTATGCTGCGCCGCATTTTAACCAGCTGAGACTTCTCCTTTTCGGAAAGAAGCCTTTCCGCGCGCCCCATAGCTGCATGTACATTATGACATTTATGAACCAAAGCTTTCATTTCTTCCGGTTCCGTTGCCATATTGTTGTCCATACCCATCCGAGAACTGTCCATAGTGAAATGCTTCTCTATCACTCCAGCACCAAGAGCCACAGCGCCGCACGCAATCTCATCCCCCATTGTGTGATCCGAATAACCTATAACAAACTCCGGATATTTTTCTTTAAGGTACACTAAATTATTCAGGTTGATACTGTCTGGCTCCGCCGGATACACAGATATGCAGTGAAGAATGCACAAATTCGTATTTCCGGCATTGATAATGACACTCGCCGCCTGGTCAATTTCCTCGTAGGATGCCATCCCGGTTGAAAGTATAATAGGAATTCCCTTTTTCGCAATATACTCAAGAAAAAGTGGGTTATTTATTTCCATAGACGCTATTTTTATAAAAGGAACTTCTATTCTGTCTGCAAGAAAATCTACCTCTTTCTCTGAATAAGGGGTAGACGAAAAGTCTATTCCTATTTCCCTACTGTACTCCCATAGCTCATAAAGTTGATTTTCATTCAACGAAAAACCTTTCACCAATCTCCTTGAAATTGGATTCTGTGCATAATACTCCTCTGAATAGAGTGTATTCTCCGTCCAGGATTGAAACTTAACACAATCACATCCGCATGCTTTCGCGGCATCCATCATCTGACGCGCCCGTTCTGTCTTCCCATTGTGGCTGGAATTCATCTCAGCAACAATATATGGTTTTTCTCTATTCCCTATAATTCTTCCATTTTTTAACTTTATTTCTGACATTTTTTCACCACTTTATATTACGATGTTCTTGTTCATTTACTCTACTTCAATTGGTTCAACAATCATCTCAGCACGAATTACCTCTCTGTCTAAGAACGGCGACTGATCCTCCAGCGTCCTTCTTAATATGCGATGCTTTTTATTCATTGCATAAGAGTTTTTCAAAAACTTCTGTTCCTCCGTGCAGAGCACTTCGCACAGCATAGCCCTGTCTAATGCAAGTATATCTTTGACCTGCTGTTCCAAATGTTTTCTCTCAGAAATCATAGCATAGTCAAATCCAAAACAGTCTGCTACTTTTTTAAATTCTGGAACTGTGACGCCGTTTGATGGTTCTGTTCCAATTGTCCGATTCCGGAATAATTCTTTCTGCCTTTCCCGTATAACTGCATAGCAGTTATTATTAATTACAAAAATCTTAGCGGGAATGTTATGTGAACAAATTGTCTGAAGCTCCTGGAGATTCATCATAATAGAGCCGTCTCCCACCACACAAATTATCTGTTTACCAGATGCAAAGTACGCGCCCAGAACGGCCGGAACGGCAAATCCCATAGCTCCCTGAGATACCGGATGAATAAACCTTGCGGCTCCTTTCAGGCACATTGTTGCAGGGAAAACAAGCTCCTCAATACCAGCGTCCGTAATTGCAACCGCATCCGGGTCCGCATTTTTCCCAATTGCTTCGGCCACCTCGTACATATCAAGTTTTCCTGTCATTTTCTGGCCTTTGTAGATATTCTTAGGGAATATTTCTTTCCAGTGGCTGCATTTCTCCAGCCATTTTCTCCTGTCTTTCTTCAGCTCGCTTTCCCTATCCAAAAGTGCTACCAGAACACTTTTCGGTTCTGTATGTACTGTCAGCATATCCCTAAAACGATGTTCTTTTAACTCATGTTCGTCTACATCAATAACAATAAACGCCGCTTCTCTCGCAAACTTCTGTCTCTCTGTACCAGTCAGCATCGTGGAAAGCCTGCACCCGACCGCAAAAACCAGATCTGCATTCTGGATAGCAAAATTGCCTGCTCTCGTCCCGCTCATGCTTCCGACGGCTCCGATAGAATTCTTATTCTCGTCTGTATAAATATCTACGGCAGATGCGTCATATACAACCGGAATTTCAGAAAGCTTTAAAAACGAGTACAACTCTTCTAATGCGTTTGATTTCCTCACGCCGGCTCCAATTAATACAACCGGTCGTTTCGCCATCCGCATCTGCTTTACAATCTCATCAATTGAAAGATCCCTTTCGCTCTGTTTCTTCGGTATGAAATGCCTCAGCTTTTCCTCCTCCACACGCATAGCCTGAAGATCTAACGGAACATCAACCCATACAGGACCCTTTCTCCCATGCGTAGCTTCATATAAAGCCCTATCCATTACGGCCCCAATATCTTCTGCCTTTTCCAACATTACTGCATACTTTGTAATCGGCTTTACCTGAGCAATGATATCATTCTCCTGCTGCCCGTATGTACGAATCTTTGCATGTGTATAATGCGTTGTTTCCTTCAACATATTCTGTCCTGATATAACTATCATCGGCACATCATCCTGCCATGCGCACATAACGCCTGTAATAGCGTTTGTAGACGCACATCCTGTTGAAACCATACATGCCCCCAGATTTCCAGTATATTCTCCATAGGCATATGCCGCGTACGCCGCGCTCTGCTCATGATGTGTTGAAATACTCTGCATTCTCTCATCTGCTGCCACTGCATCTGACAAGTACAAAACACCACGTCCTGTCACCATAAATGTATGACGAATTCCAGATTCAACTAATCTTTTTATAATGTAATCAGCTACCCTCATCTATTTTTACTGCCTACGTTTATCATAAACAGTCTTTCCTCCATCTGTTTTTATCACTTTTAGAACACCTTACTGTTTTCTTTATGCTTCATAGTTCTTGCTGGATTCCCCAATGCAATCACATTCTCCGGAATGTCTTTTTGCACTACCGAACCCATTCCCACAATTGAATTAGCACCTATTTTCACCTTCTCCCGAATCGGAACATTCATCCCGATATAAGTGCCTTCTCCTATCTCACTTCCTCCTCCCATGCACACTCCTGTTGAAATCTGACAGTTCCTCCGAACAATACAATCATGTCCAACTGCCACAAAAGCCTCAATCCCGACATTGTCTTCTATAATTGTGTCACAGGAAATGGTTACATTAGGTTTTACTATAACACCTCTTCCAATATTTGCCATCGGACTAATCCACGTCAAAGGATGAATTAAATTGGCAAACTGATATCCCCCTGTTTTGACCTTTTTATATAATGCAGTCTTATATTCAGGTTCTCCCAAGGCAATTACTACTTCCGTATTTTCTTTACTAAAACTCTGGCAGAAAACTTCAAATGACATTCTTTTTATTCCTTTAAAATTTCCTGTCTCTACAGTATCGTCTATAAATACAATTTCTTTCCATAGGCCCATTATGTCTGCCAGTTCCTTTGCCTCTCTGCCGCAGCCACCAGAACCATATATGCCCAAAACCATTTCTTTTTCTCCTCTAATATCCTTTTATTTAGCTATTTACATTTCGCAAACTTTTTAAGCTCCATAAATATTTTTTTCAGATCATCTCTCTCCAACCTATCAAATAATGGCAACACCAGTACTTTTGCCGCCAATTCCTTTGCGCATTTTAATCCGCCTGTCCTATACTGCTTCCCAAAGCACACCTGTTCGGAAGTCAATGGATAAAAATACTTTCTAGTATATATTCCTCTTCCTTTTAACTGTTCATACAATTCATCACGGCTCAACGGATACTCTTTTTCTATGAAAACAGGAAAATATCCATAACTTTTTTTTGTCTCTTTCTTATTTCGAAATATTCTGATCCCCGGAATTTCCGTTAGCCGTCTTTCGTATTCTTCGGCCAATATCTTTCTCTGCATGATATTGGCTTCAATGTGCCTGAGATTACAGAGGCCCATCACTGCACAGAACTCGTTCATCTTTGCATTAGCACCCACCTCTGTCACCAGCTCTTCACTGCGGATTCCAAAATTTTTTAAATTATATAACTTGTCATAAAATTTCTGTTCTGAAAAGGTTACCGCCCCTCCCTCTATGGTGTTAAATACCTTTGTGGCATGAAAGCTGAATACAGAAGCATCACCATAGTTTCCAATTCCTTTCCCTTTATAAGTCACACCAAAGGCATGCGCAGCGTCATAAATAACTTTCAGATGATGTTTTTCCGCAATTCTTTGAATTTCTTCTACATTACACACATTCCCATACACATGCACAGGAAGAATTGCCGCAGTATGTTCTGTTATCAACTCTTCAATCTTTGTTTCATCTATTGTACCATCCTCCAATTTCACGTCACAAAATACAGGCTTTAAATGATTACGTACAATTGCGTGTGTTGTAGAAATAAAAGTAAACGGCGTAGTAATTACTTCCGAGCCCTTTGGAAATTCCATAGACTGAATTGTAAGTTCAAGCGCCATATGTCCATTTACCATTAAGGATATCTGCGGAACATCTAAATACTCCTTCAGCTTTTCCTCTAATTCCTGATGATACTGTCCCATGTTTGTAAGCCAGCAGCTATTCCACAAAGGTTTTATTGCTTCTATGTATTCCTCATAAGGAGGCATTGAAGATTTCGTCACATATATTTTTTTATTTTCCACATTATTGATTACCTTCATATACGTCACCCGAATCTGCTTTAATCTATCATCAAACACCTTTATATAATATAATATATAAACCTACTTCTCAACCAAAACTTAAGTACAACCACAAATTGGCAAAACAAACACTTTCCTTACAATATAATATCGTATCATCTCATTCATAACTTAAGCCCTCTCTGACGATTTCCTCTACATTATATCCGGTGAGGATTTTCATAGGAAATGAGTAAATTCGAGGTGTTTTAGAATTGTGGGTGTGCGTTAGCACGAAACAATCTGTGTATCAGAAGCGTCAAAATACTTTTTGATTCTTACATAAAACTGCCTGTTTCTAAAAAACGGTTAATTGCCTACGGCATTCCTCCTGTAAGTTTCCTATGTTCTTAACATAGAAAAGCCGTCACTAATGGTTACTATTTCTTTTTCCCTTTAAAGATTGTGCAACATAACCCCACAAATCTAAACTTATATAAAATCCAAATCTACCACCCTCCTTTTTCCGTCCGGAGGGGTAAAGCCGCCTATGGCTGTATGGTTCTCCCTGCTGACAATATATCACATTTCCACCTATATGGCAAATGAAATTGACCATGTGACCATGTTCTTTAGAAAAGGATTTCCGTTGGTTACCATTCATGGAACCGTGCCCCCCACTGCACGGCATCCATGTCATAAGCAGGCTTATTTATAGAAATTCTTCAAAGTCCATTGGAAACAATTCTACTGTTTCCACCTTTCCTACCGGAAAGGAATACTGATTCCTGTTAATTGCAACCCCTAAGAGGCTTCCGGCAGAAGCAACACAATATTCCGGAACTTCCTCAAAGAAATATTTTAAAGAAGTCAGCGCTGTCTCACATACCTGTATCTCATCAAAAACAATCAAAGTCTTTTCTGGAAGAATCTTTTCTCCCACTAATATCTATATGATGATTTAAAATAATCTTTAAGTCAAGAAAAATCAAAAAAATTATACTTTTCTTCACTTAAAGATATAAAAATTCAACATACGAAAAGATTCTTGAATCCTGCATACAAATATGCTATATTATAGACAGAGGAAAGCCATACAAACGGCTCTACCCCCGATTAATATTGGTTTCCTATGTTCTTAACATAGGAAAGCCGTCACTAATGGTAGTAGTGGCGGCTATTTCTTTTTCCCTTTAAAGATTGTGTAGCACAACCCCACAAGGGCGCAAATGAAGATACAAAACTGAAAAAGGTCAGCATATGTAACGTACATTCTATCACCCTCCTTTCTTTCGTCCGGAGGGCTGCTCGAACCCTCCAAAAATAGACTGGAAGGGTAAAGCCGCCTATGGCTGTATGGTTTTCCCTGCTGACAATATATCACATTTCCACCTATATGGCAAATGGAATTGACCATTATATATCCAATATCTCCACATCCTGTATCATCACCGGCTTCCCCGCCTCCTGGCATAGCTGCACAAGGCTGCTGTAATCTCCATAATACGCATCACTCAGCGCGATCGCCCTTTCAAGCTCTGCCGTATCATCATAGATTCCCCAGCCATCCTCCTTATACTGCTTCACAATCTCCTCATATCTCTCCCACAACTCCGGCCGCATGGACTCAATCGTAGCCTTAATAAGAGGATGGGGACGCCATAACAATGCAACCTCTTCTTTATTTTCCTTAAAAATACGGAACACATCCTTCATTTTCAAAAGCATCTTATCCCCATGCTGCAGGAGTGCAGACACACTGTTATTATAGAGAATAATCTTCTTCCACTCCCCATTTTCATTTTCTATAATCTTTTTCCATTCCCCAGGGACATCCACATTCTCCTTTCTTGTACTGAGCACCTTATCCATCTTCGGCGAACCGAGCCCCTGAATCCTGTCCTCCCAGTATTTTCTATTGAATCCACTTTCAGCAGTATACTTGGTCAGAATATCAACATACACCTTACGCATATTTTCCGACTGCACTATAATCTGATCCGCATGAAGCACACCCGGCACTATACAGAAATGTCCAATATTCTCCTGAACATTCGGATCATCCGGATCCGGCTCTGCCAGTACAAAGTAAGGAATATATACCAGCTTACTGGTAAAGTTCTTAAGGTTCTTCGAATAAAAGAACGGATCCACACTGGTAACATAATTACAGTCGTCATATGGATTATGGATAAATATGATGTCCGGATGCCTTTTGGAAAAATCATACTCCTTATAATGTGTCACAGGCACATAATCCGGGTACTCCTCTCCTTCGTAATGCATCTCCCTGAAACTCCCGTCCGGATTCTTGTCATAATATGGAATTGGAACGACATAAGCATCACAGTCCTCATCTGCATCTGCTGCCATCCACACGCTCTCAAGAGAATCCCACATAGACGCCTTATATGGAAGAAACACGACTTCAAGCCTGTCCGGTATCTCAGCGCTGATTGCCTTTCTGATCTGCTTCAGATGATTCACAAGAACCTTCTGCATCTCCCTCCGCCTAACCGGATTAGAGACAACCAACGTCATCTCATACAGACTTTCGCAGTACTCCTCAAGTTTTGCCACACTGTCTGTATCCTCTCCATACACTTCCTCTATTTCATTTCCCATCATAATCGCTGTCTCCTGACAATCTGCCAAAAGCTGCAGCACACCCTCTTCATTTATCACTGTTCTGCTTACTGCATCCTTAAGCACCCTGTTTGCTCTCTCCAAAGATCCTGTCATAGAAAGCAGTTGTTGTCTTACTGCACGGCTCATATTTAGTTCTCCTTCCTTTTTTGGGGACGGGGTAAAATTCATTTTACCCCGTCCCAAATTGATTTTAGCCTGTCCCCAGCCGGCTGATACCCCCAGCCTTTTGCCATCCTATAATATTTTACCGCCTCATTCACATCTCCATTCACCTCAAACCACACGCCCAGGTTATATGCCGCCTTAAATGATCCATTCCCCCTGACGCCTTCCTGCTCTGGCGCTTCTCCGATCTCCAGGCATCTTTTATAAGACTTCTCAATCTCCGGCAGATACCCCACATACCTCTTCACATCAGAAAAGATTGCTTTCATATAAAATGTTCCACATGCGAAGTGATAATCTGCATAATTTCCAAGTCTCTCCCTCTCTGCTTCTATCACCTCAAAGCCTGTCTCATACTTCTTCACTTCCAACAGGTTATATATATAAGAAACAACTCCATTCACCCTGTACCCCGTGCCTGTCTCTGGGACCCTTTTGTAAAACTCCTGAAAATAGTGATCTGCTCTCTCGTACTCCTTCATAAGCCACAGCGTTCTGGCTGACTGATAGTACAGGTAAGCATCCTCCGGCTTTTCGGAAAGCTCTTCTAACAAAATCTCCAGATTCCGTTCCCCTTTTCCTCCCTGCAGATATCCGTCATGCTCAAATACGAGTGGAAGTGGTTTAATCGGAAGGTCTGCTGCCACCTGTTCATGCACCCTTCCTTCAAAATATATCCCTTTCGGAATAAAACGGGTTGTATACGTACATGCCTTACTAATTTCCCCGTTCTCCTCAACATAGCTGTCATACCTCCGAATTGCTCCCACACACCCGGCCTGTACTACGGCTCCTGATTTCTCAGCCCTTTCCATAAATCTTATAAGATCCTTCCGCTTTCCTGACACTAGATACTCATCTGCATCCAGCATCAGATTCCAGTCACACTCCGACTGCCTGAGAGCGAAATTCCTCGCTTCTGCAAAGTCATTGCACCACTCAAACCGTGAGATATGTGCATGAAACTCCTCTGCAATCTTCACTGTGTCATCTGTAGATCCAGTATCTGTAATATAGATCTCATCCACAAGCTTCTTTGCCCTGGATAGACACTTTCTAAGGCATCTTTCCTCATTTTTCACAATCATCACAAGGCCTATAGACATCATTTTTATCTCCTTTTTTAATTGGGGACGGGGTAAAATTCATTTTACCCCGTCCCCAATTGATTTAATTATCCAGCAGATACATTTTCAGCAGCTTCATCAGCTTCTTCACATCAATTGGCTTCGCTATATGCTCATTCATGCCGCATTCCATGCACCTCTGTATATCTTCAGCAAATGCATCTGCTGTCATTGCCAGAATAGGCAGATCGGCGTCCTCTCTGTCAAGTGCACGAATTGCCTTTGCTGCCTCATATCCTGTCATCACCGGCATACGGATATCCATAAGAATCGCTTTATAATACCCAGGCTCTGACTCCTTAAACTTGTCCACACAGATCTGTCCGTTTTCTGCCCAGTCAACCTCGAATCCGGACTCTGTCAGAATATCCTCCGCGATCTCCCAGTTAAGCTCATTATCCTCGGCAAGCAAAAGCTTAATTCCTCTGAAATCCTGTAGTTTTTCTTCAACTACAGGCTCCTCCTTAACTTCCTTCTCCACGTAACGGCTCAGTCCCATATACAGATTCGATTTAAACAGAGGCTTTGAGATAAATCCATGTGCTCCTGCCGCACAGGCCTCTTCCTCAATATCACTCCAGTCATAGGCTGAGATAATTAGAATCGGAAGATCCTCCCCTGCAATTCTTCTAATTTCCTTTGTTGTCTCCAGTCCATTCATATCCGGCATCTTCCAGTCCAGTAGAATGATCTCATAATCCATATGGTTCTTATGATTTTTTTCAATCTTCTCAAGGGCCTCTCTTCCGCTTAACACCCAGTCTGCTGACACTCCGACTTCCTTAAGGGCAGAGGCTGCACTCCGGCAGAGATCCTCATTATTATCTACAACCAGAAGTCTCCACGGCGGAAGCACCATGTCTGTCTCTTCGATTGTTGCTTTTTCCAAATCAACTGTAATATGAAATTCACTGCCAACGCCCTGCTTACTTTGCACCTCGATCGTGCCGCCCATCATATTTACAATAAACTTCGATATTGCCATACCAAGGCCAGTACCCTCGATTTTCTGAACCTTCATGTCCTCCCTGGAAAATGTGTCAAATATTTTCTTTTGGAATTCTTCTGACATTCCGATTCCGTTATCCTTCACCCGGAAATGACACCTTACATAATTCTCCCCCATCGGTGATTCTTCCTGGGTCAGAAACACATTAATCTTTCCATTGGCAGGCGTAAATTTAATCGCATTTGACAACAGATTGATCAGAACCTGATTCAGACGCACGCCATCGCAACATACTTCTTCTGTCAGAATATCCTGAATAAAAATATCAAAATGCTGCTTTCTCTCCTTAATCTGAGGCTGTACGATATTCACAATACTTTCCATGGTCTCGCGAAGAGACAAAATATCAATATTAAGAGACAGCTTTCCACTTTCAATTTTTGACATATCCAGAACATCATTAATCAGACCCAGAAGATGCCTGCTGGACAGACTGATTTTTTTCAGACAGTCCTGAACCCTCACCGGATCGTTAATATTTGTCATGGCTATGGCCGTCATTCCTACAATTCCATTCATCGGCGTACGAATATCATGGCTCATACTGGACAAAAATTCGCTCTTGGCATGATTTGCACGGGAAGCCTCCTGCTCTGCTTTTTCAAGATCTCTCAGCTGCTGCTGTGTCATATGGTAGTACAAAAAGAATATCAAGATTGATGCTGCAATAATAACTCCGCATCCCATTAAAATCGAGATCTGGCGCTGTTCGCTCAGATGTAATATCGTAGCATCCAGAACTCCATAAGGCATAACTGAAACCAGATACCATTCGGACCCTGTAAGCGGAGCACAATATATATGACGGTGCACGCCTTCAACTGTTACAAGTACCGAATAATCCTCATTTGCCTCTATGGCATCTTTTATATCCTTTACATGCTCCTCAGGAGACTTTCCATCAGAATCCGTAATTGTTTTCTTGACACGCTCAAAATAATTGTTACGGAATGCATCCCCTTTTCGCACTACAAAGTTTCCATTTTTCCGGATGATATGGGAATACACCATGGAATCATCCTCCTCAAGAACAAGCGCATCCTCTAGATAGGACATGGAAATTCCTGCCACAATGACATCACTTGTCTCCCCGCCTTCCATTGGATAAGCTGCATCCGCTACAAAGAGAAGGATTCTGTCTCCTTTATGATCAATCCCGCTTGTAATCTTTTTATGACTGTCCTTTAATGTTTCAGCAAATTCTTCTTCCTCAAAGGCCTCTATCGGTTCTCCGTAAATTGTCTGTTTTTTTCCTGTCTTTTTATAGAGCCCAAGATAACTGAATTCCCGTACCCTTGCACTAAGCGCCAGTTCATCAAGAAGTTCTTCCCCGTACACAGAATCCTCTGGAGGGGTACGTTTTATAATACCATCCGCCTGGGATACCCAGAGAGCTGTAATCGCATTAAACTTCTGCTGAAGCTGCTTACTCATCTCAGACATGTAGATTCTTCCAATTTCATTGATTGTATCCTTACTTTTTCCGCTCATTGAAGTTCCCAGCCATAAAAATATGACAATACACAGTACAACCAATCCCCCAAAACTTATCATCAAGAAATTTTTTGTCTTTTTATACATCAGCTTATTTACCCCTTATATATCCTGAAAAAGATATTTTCTTCGTTACGTGCTCTTATTATATACAATTACAAGCATGAAATCAATT
>Ga0137306_100641_pt1 | contig 44998 bp, 38 predicted proteins | sample Inofroosms_March_FD_97187 | JGI IMG/M metagenome (GOLD analysis project Ga0137306, IMG submission 97187) | Mouse cecal microbial communities from Vienna, Austria - N-Acetylneuraminic and N-Acetylglucosamine D2O microcosms_March | ecosystem: Host-associated > Mammals > Digestive system > Large...
AAGTATGCATAAATGACAGTATAAAACACCTTTTTAAGCGGGCGGAGACGGTCGCTTTTAAGGCATGTTTTAGAAACGGATAAGGAAGGGAACATTGCGCCGGCGCAATCGTTGGAGAGTGCTTTGTAATATAGCTGATAAAGTTATTTTTATATTATCCAAATTTTTACGTAAAATCAACCCATTTCACAGAAAAAAGTAAAAACCGTACCCGGCTCTGCCTGACAGACCTGCCGAATACGGTTTTATTTCATCTTTTATCTTTTAATTCGCCGCTGTCGGCTCCGCCGACGCCACAAAGGCATTCCGGATTACTTCATCCATACCTTTCACATAAGTGATATCCAACCCCTTAGTAATCTCCGCGGACAGCTCGGAAATATCCGGGCGATTTTTCTCCGGTACCAGAACATTGTGAATATTCGCCATTTTGGCCGCCAGAAGCTTTTCCTTCAATCCGCCAATCGGAAGAACCCGGCCTCTTAAGGTAATCTCGCCGGTCATGGCCAGATCGGCTTTCACCTTCCGTTCCGCCACTGCGGACAGAATGGCCGTGGCCATCGTAATCCCGGCCGAAGGGCCGTCTTTTGGAATTGCTCCTTCCGGGATATGGATATGAATATCATTTTTATCGAAAAAGTCTTTCTCAATTTCATACTGGTTTCCAATCGACCGGATATAGCTGATGGCAGTCTGAGCGGACTCTTTCATCACGTCTCCCAACTGGCCGGTAAGCTGCACTTTTCCGGTGCCCGGCATCACATTCACTTCGATCTGCAAAGTATCGCCGCCCACGCTGGTCCAGGCCAGGCCGCGGACAATTCCTACTTCATCGGTCTCATTGACCATCTGGAAATTCACTTTTTCCATACCCAGATACTTGGACAGGTTGTTTTCCGTAATCTTTACGGATGTCTTCCCCTGCTCCATAATCTCCCGCACCGCCTTACGGCAGACACGGCCGATCTGGCGTTCCAGGCTGCGGACGCCGGCTTCTCTGGTATAGTGGTGAATCGTTTTTTTCAGCGCATTGGTGCTGATTACCAACTGACCTTCTTTCAGGCCGTTTTTCTTCATCTGCTTGCCGATCAGATGCTCCTGTGCAATATGGAACTTTTCATTTTCCGTATAGCTGCTGATTTCGATTACTTCCATACGGTCAAGCAGCGGCTGAGGAATGGTCTGGGTGGAGTTGGCCGTGGCGATAAACAGCACCCTTGACAGATCCAGCGGCACTTCCACATAATGATCGCGGAACTTATTGTTCTGCTCCGAATCCAGCACTTCCAGCAGCGCAGACGAAGTATCTCCCTTATAATCGCTGCTTACCTTGTCGATCTCATCCAGCAGCATCAGCGGATTGTTCACCCCCGCCTGTTTCAGCCCTGTGGCAAAACGTCCCGGCATCGCGCCGATATAGGTTCTCCGGTGCCCCCTGATCTCGGCCTCGTCCCTGACGCCGCCCAGACAGATACGCACATATTTCTTTCCAAGCGCTCTGGCTACCGACTGCGCGATAGAAGTCTTGCCGGTTCCCGGCGGGCCAACCAGACAGAGGATGGGGGCGTCGCCCTTTTTGGTCATGGAACGGACCGCCAGATATTCCAGAATGCGCTCCTTTACCTTCTCCATGCCGTAATGATCCTCATCCAGAACCTTCTGGGCATGGCCGATATCATGATTGTCCTTAGTGGATTTCTCCCAGGGAAGTTCCAGCAGCACATCCAGATATGTACGGCTGACCGTGGCCTCCTGGCTTCCGTAGGGCATCGCTTTCAGCCGGTTCAGTTCCTTCTCCATCTGTTCCTTTACCTCTTTGGAGGCTTTGACAGATTTTACTTTCTTTTCCAGTTGTTCCAGATCCGCCGTGCTGCCGTCTTCTCCCAGTTCTTCCCGGATCACTTTCATCTGCTCTCTCAGAATATATTCTTTCTGAGATTTATCCACATGCTCCTTTACCTTCATCTGGAATTCCCGTTTGATTCTGCTCACCTGGGTTTCCTTCTGTAAGGCGTGGGAGGTAAACATATACAGTTCTTCATAGGAAGCCGCTTCCAGCATCCCCTGCTTGATTTTATAATGAAAAGGAAGTACCTGCGGAATCTCCTCCAAAAGCTCCTGCAATGTCTCAATGTCTAAAAGCTGCCTCAGCCCCTGCACGCCAGGCGCTCCGCTCTCGCCGTAGGCCTCCAGTTCATCCAGAAGAATGCGCAGCATGGCTTCCTGGCTGTACTCGTCCAGCTCGTCCTCAATGGGATCCATCTCCCAGACTTCTACCTCGCCGGTATAATATTCCCCTGACGTGTCCAGCTCTTTCAACACGGCCTTACTCTCTCCCTCGGCCAGCACCCGGACAATGCTGTTGGGCAGCTTTAATAACTGTTTGATCGTGGCCACCGTTCCGGTTCTGTACAGGTCGTCTTTGCCGGGCTCCTCTGTCTGACTGGACAACTGTGTTACAAGAAATACGGTCTGATCCGTCTTCATGGCCTGTTCCACAGCTTCTATGGATACATTCCTGCTGACATCAAAATGAATGACCATTTTAGGCAGGATGGTGACTCCTCTCAATGCTATAACAGGTAATTTCATTCAACCGCTCCTTCGCTCCCTAGAGAGTGCTCATAGGGTACTTTATGCCAAAAACGCTGCAAATTCCATTATATGTAAGAACTTGCAGCAGTTTTTTACTTCCTTAACGTTACACATATATCACCCTGCGGTTCTGGCTTTCTTTCCACGGGGAACCTCCACGCTGCGGTAAATCAGCTCCGGCTCTCCTTCTCCTTCCACCACATCTTTGGTGATTTTGCATCTTCCGATGGTATCATCCGAAGGAATCTCGTACATCACATCCATCATCGTATGCTCCATGATCGCCCGCAGGCCTCTGGCCCCGGTCTTTCTCTCATAAGAGCGTCTGGCGATCGCATGTACGGCTTCCTCATCCAGCTCCAGCTCCACGCCGTCCAGCTCAAACAGCTTCTTATACTGCTTGATCAGAGCATTCCTGGGCTCGGTCAGAATCCGCACCAGGGCTTCCTCATCCAGCAGATCCAGCGTCACATTGATCGGCACACGCCCCACAAACTCAGGAATCAGTCCGAACTTCACCAGATCCTCCGGCAGAACCTGCTTTAACAGCTTGCCGATATCCTGATTTTTCTCATGAATCTCCTGGTTGAAACCGATCGCATTTCCCCCCAGACGATGCTCAATCATCTTCTCCAGACCGTCAAAGGCTCCGCCGCAGATAAACAGAATATTCGTGGTATCAATCTGATACATCTCCTGATGGGGATGCTTTCTGCCGCCCTGGGGCGGTACGCTGGCTATGGTTCCCTCCAGAATCTTCAGCAGAGCCTGCTGCACGCCTTCTCCTGACACATCTCTGGTAATGGAAACATTCTCAGATTTTTTTGTAATCTTGTCGATCTCATCAATATAGATGATGCCATACTCTGCCTTGCTGATATCATAATCCGCCGCCTGAATGATTTTCAACAAAATGTTCTCCACATCCTCGCCCACATACCCTGCCTCTGTCAGCGCAGTGGCATCCGCAATCGCAAAAGGCACATTCAGAAGCCTCGCAAGCGTCTGCGCCAGATAGGTCTTGCCGGAACCGGTAGGCCCCAGCATCAGGATGTTGCTTTTCTGAATCTCCACATCGGACTCAGCCGCAGAGGTAATACGCTTATAGTGATTGTAAACGGCCACTGACAATGTTTTCTTCGCGTCATCCTGACCGATTACATATTCGTCCAGAAACTCCTTGATCTGTTTCGGTTTCAGCAGGTTCAGCCCGGCAAACGGCGGTTCCGGCTCATCATCATCCAGTTCCATTTCTTCCTCTATTAATTCCGCGCACAGTTCCACACATTCGTCGCAGATATATACATCCTTTGTGCCTGCAATCAGTTTCTTCACCTGATCCTGGGTTTTTCCACAGAAAGAACACCTGTACTGATTATCAAATCTGCTTACCATTCATTAAAATCTCCCATTAACGATTGTGGATCACTTCATCGATCAATCCATATGCCTTTGCCTCCTCGGCAGACATATAGTTATCCCGCTCCGTGTCCGCCTGAATGACCTCATAGGGCTGGCCCGTATTGGCCGCCAGAATCTCATTCAGCTTTTTCTTTGTAGCCAGGATCTTCTCGGCCACAATCTGAATCTCCGTAGCCTGGCCCTGGGCGCCGCCGGAGGGCTGATGAATCATCACCTCCGCGTTAGGCAGGGCAAACCGTTTGCCCTTCGCGCCGCCTGCCAGCAGGAATGCGCCCATGCTGGCCGCCATGCCGATACAGATCGTGGATACGTCGCATTTAATATAATTCATCGTGTCATAAATCGCCAGTCCGGCTGACACCGAGCCGCCGGGACTGTTGATATACAGACTGATATCCTTTCCCGGATCCTCTGATTCAAGAAACAGCATCTGTGCCACCACGATGCTGGCGGACACGTCCGTTACTTCCTCGCCCAGAAAAATAATCCGGTCTTTCAGCAGACGGGAATAGATATCGTAAAATCTCTCGCCGCCTCTTACGGTTTCAATTACATTAGGAATTATGCTCATTACTATGCCTCCTGTCATCAGGCCGCCCAAAATGAGAAATCCTTATCGAAAGGGTTTCCTGTGCATTTATTCCGCAGCCGTCTCTTCTTCCTTCTTTTCAGTCTCCACTGCCGTCTCTGCCAGAAGGTCAATGGCTTTCTGAACCGCCAGATCTTCCTGCATAGCCTTGATCTGACTTTCATCCATCAGCTTTTTGATCTCATCCAGCTCCATCTTATAATTTTCAGCCATCTTTTTCAGCTCTGCTTCCGTATCTTCCTCGGAAATCTGAATGTTTTCCGCCTTGGCCACAGCTTCCAGCACCAGTCTGGTCTTAATCTGTTTCAGCGCCCGCGGCTTCATCTGCTCAATCATGGAATCTTCCGTATTCCCCGAGTACTGCAGATACTGCTCCATGGAAAGGCCCTGACGTCTCATCCCTGCCGCAAATTCATCCACCAAATTCTGAGCCTGGGTCTCCAGCATCGCGTCGGGAATCTCCATCGACGCATTGGCAATCGCCGCATCCACAGCCGCATTTTCTTTGATGGATTTTGCGTTCGCTGCCTTTCTCTCTTCCAGTTTCTTTTTCACATCTTCCTTATACTCGGCCAGCGTTTCGAACTCAGATACCTCTGAGGCAAATTCATCGTCCAGCTCAGGAAGTTCCTTTTCTTTGATATCCTTTACGGTCACTTTGAATACGGCCGGCTTTCCTGCCAGATCCTCGGAATGATAATTCTCAGGGAAGGTTACGTTTACTTCCACTTCCTTGCCGATTTCGGCGCCGACTAACTGCTCCTCAAAGCCGGGAATAAACGCGTTGGAACCGATGGTCAGCGGATAATCCTCGCCTTTGCCGCCTTCAAATGCCACGCCGTCCATAAAGCCCTCGAAATCAATGGTAGTCTGATCCCCGTTCTGAACAGGTCTCTCCACACTGTTCAGCACCGCGTTCTTCTCCTGCTCCCGTTTGATATCGGCCACCACGTCTTCTTCCGTCACATTCACTTCTGTTTTCGGAACGGACAGGCCCTTGTACTCGCCCAGCGTTACTTCCGGCTTCACGGCCACTTCCGCCGTAAAGATCAGATCTTTTCCGGGCTCTACCTGTTCAAAACCGATCTCCGGACGGGAAACAATCTCCAGTCCGCTCTCTTTTGCGGCTTTTTCATATGCGGAGGGCATCACATCATTTACGGCATCCTCTAAAAAGATTCCTCTGCCGTATAATTTCTCAACCATATGACGAGGCGCCTTGCCTTTTCTGAATCCGGGCACATCAATTCTGCTTTTCCTTCTCAAATACACTGCCTGCATCGCAGACTCAACCTCCGCTGCCGGAACCTCTATGGTCAGCTTAGCCATGTTCTTTTCTAACGTTTCCACTTTTACACTCATCTGTCGTGTACCCTCCTTATACTTAAAGCAATCCTGCTTCTATATTTTCATTAATATAAACAATAAATATCGGCATAAACATATCTGCCCGTCTTCCGCCTGGGGGAAGCAAATTTCACGGAATCAGATCCCCTGCGATCCGGGCAAAATTTTATACATCAGCAGTATACCATTATATCATACCGATTCCGGCTTTGTCACTACCTTTTTTCATGCTCTGACCGTTATTTTGGAAAAATTCCGTAAAAAAATGATAAATTCTTTTACGGATGCTGGATCGCCTCTCTGATTTCGACAGATTTTTCTTCTCCCAGCAGCACCCGTACCAGCTCCAGGCCCAGATCCACGGCAAACCCCACCCCTCTGGCAGTGGTCACGGCGCCGTCTGTCACCACACCGTCAGAACAGTATTCCGCCCCCAGAAGCTGGTCTTCAAAGCCGGGATAACAGGTAGCCTTTTTTCCCTCCAGAAGATGTAACTGTCCCAGAACGCTGGGCGCCGCGCAGATGGCTGCCAGATGCTTTCCCGACGCCGACGCCGCTTTCAGTGCGGCGCATACTTCCTCCGATTCCCGCAGATACTTAGTCCCCGGCATACCGCCCGGCAGAAACAGCATATCGGCGCTGTCCGGGTCACTGTCCGCCAGAAGACAGTCCGCACCTACCCGGATACCATGAGCGCCCGTCACCTCTGTTTTTCCGTTAACAGAAGCCATCCGCACCTCCGCGCCGCCGCGGCGCAGCATATCCACAACAGCCAGACACTCCACTTCTTCCATACCGTCTGCTATATAAACCAATACTTTACTCATATGACAGGGTCCTCCTTTTCGGTTTGATGTACGCTTGCTTTTTCACTATACTTCCAGCACCAGATCGCTCCCCTGCACCATGGAATGGGGCGGAACAATCAGAAATTCTTCTTCGGTCCAGGGTCCGGTCAGCAGCTTTTTCATATAATCCAGTGTAGCGGGCAGAATTTTATATTCCAGCTCCAGCGTTCCGGCAATGTTTTTTGCCTCTGCCCCCGCTTTTTCCATGGAATAACAGCCGGTATCCAGAAGCGCCAGAGAACGGTAATTGCCCAGCATCATCTGAAAGATCTCCTTTCCGGTTTCCTCCCCGTATTTCTCCATCGTATATTCATATTCTTTCCAGATATTCCGCTCGCCTTTCAGCCAGCCTTCCGTAAGAAAATAGGTTCCCTGCTCTCTGCAAATTTCCATCCGTCTCCGGCAGGAGCCGAGAAGCAGGGAAATACAGTCGTCCACACGAGGGAAAATCAGGGTGTAATCCTCCGTAGAAATATTCTCAATGGAATTGCCGCAAAATCCCATAGCCGCCAGAACCCGACCGGCGCCGCAGCCATTAAGCGTCTCCTGCAAAACCTGATTCAGCTTTTTCGGGTAATTGTGCAGGCCTGACTCAATCCAGCGGATCTCATATGTACAGCCTGTCTCTTTTACTGCCTGCAACAATTCATTTTCCAGAGTTTTACAGCCCACAATAATTGTATCCACTTTCCGATACCTCCCTCTTAAATCCACCGGCCTCTGTAACATTCAAAGATTTTAACATGTTCATAAAAGTTCTGTATATAATGAACATTAAATATACAGAATCTGGGGTTGTCCCCATTTCTTTACGATATCATTATATTTGTTAACGAATGTATTGTCAAATCAAAAGCAAATACAGCCGGCAAAAACACATCGTCCCTGCGTTTTATCGAATCCCGCATCAAGAACATAATAAAAAAGAAGTGGCACATCACACAAGTGACAGTTTCCACCTCTTTTTTCTCTTTTTTATTACTGCTGTTCGATCTTAATCAGAACTTTTTTCTTCCCTGCTGCTGCCACTGATCTTTCCCGTTTCCTGGTAACAGTCATATTTTGCAGGATTTTTCATAATTTTGGCCAATCCGACCACCATGGCAATTTCCAGAATACATATCGGCAGCCCCGCTATATTACAGGCCATTTTAATACCGTCAAGGCTCTCTGTCTGTACCAGCACAAACGTAACCAAACCAACGATTGCCGCCCAGATGACCTTCATATATGGCGGAGCTTCCGCGTCTTCACTGGTTCCATCTTTCATGCAGAGCCCGGCCATTGCCGTAGTATTGGAATTGGTAGCAGTCACAAAAGAAATAAAAACCACAAAAATATAAACCGGAATAATAACTACTGACACAGGCATCTGTTTGAATACGCCATACACAACTGATTCCATCCCTGAAACACTCATTTTCGCATACAATCCTGCGCCTGCACGCTCATAAAAAATACTGCTGCCGCCAAACAAAGCAATCCACACCATAGAGAAAACCGAAGGAAAAATCAGATTAGTCGTAATCACCTCCCGTATGGTATATCCTCTTGAAATTCTCCCCAGGAAAATAGCCGTCACCGGCGTCCAGGAATACCAGGCACACAGATAATAAATCGGCCAGCTTCCCGCCCATCCGTCTCCCGTAGAGGCACTGGTCCATGCGGATATGTGAAAAAACTCACTGAAAAACGTACCGGCGGTTTCCAGGCCAAAATTCAACAAAAAAGCCGTAGGGCCAAATACCAGAATAAACGCAATCAGAAACCAGTAAAAATAAACGTTTATGTTCGCCAGTACACTGATCCCTTTCGTAATGCCGGAAATCGCCGACAAAAGAAATGTCAATACAATTGCCACAATAATAACTGTCCAAATTTTTATATCAGAAGAAACTCCAAACGCAGTCTCCAATCCCCCGGCAATATTCATGGTACCCACACCCATTGCACTGGATACCCCTAAAACCAGAGAAAACAGGCAAATCACATCCACAAACGCGCTGATCCGTCCACTGTTTTTACTGCCCAGCACAGGCACCAGAACGGCTGACAATGTCTGCTTTTTCTTCATGTTGTAAAAAACAAACCCAAACATCAGCGCCGCTACCGTATAAATCGAATAAGGCACCCAAGTCCACTCCAGATACAGCGTTTCCATTGCCCACAAGGCTGACTCGCTGCTTCCCGCCCCCCGTACCACATTCGCGGGAGGATTCATATAATGCAGCAGCGGTTCACTGGAAGCAAAAAACAAAAGTCCCGCACCGATCGTTGTTGTCAGCGTGATATATCTCCATGTAGTCTTTTTCACAATCGGCACCGCGTCCGGCCCGCCAATTTTTACCTTTGAAAAATCTGAACAGTACACAATGACAAGCAATACTACGCAGATAATTCCGCACATTGCCAGCATCCATGCCAAATCACTGGCAATCCATCCGGCTACGGCAGATAAACTTCCATAAAATCTGTCGTAATCAGCCAGACTGAGCCCAATCATCGACACCAGAAGAATCCATGGAGGCAGAAAAACAGCAAATCGTATTTTTTTCTTTTGGTTCATTCATTATTTTCCTTTTTTTGATTCATCTTCAGCAATAACAAAGCAGAAATCAGCCCTGCCAGCGCAAACGCCAGCATCAGAATAAAAATGGCTCGATAGCCCGCTGCACCCTCAAAGCTATCCAGAAGTTTTCCACACAATGCACTCATAAACACATCCGGCGTAAAACCGATAATCGATACGATGCCTACGGCCGTACCCGTTACGTGCATCGGAATATCCGCCTCATCAATCGTTGCGAAATAAATTCCCCGCATGGCAAAAATACCTGCACAAAGGATAATCAGAACTGCCACCAGCGGCACCATGGCGCCTTTTGTCGTAGGAAGCAGAATAATCAGAACCAATGCCGCCACCATAACCAAATAACATGCGTTAATAACTTTTGTAATAGAACCAATCCGGTCCGCCAGTGCGCCTCCCGCAGGTGCGCACACAAACTGCAGCACATAACTTCTCATAATAGACAGAAGTGCGGCAAAAGAAGCCGTAGCGCCGATTACATTGGTAAAATATGGAGTCAGATAAGTGCTTCCCAGATAGACGCTGTAGCAGCAGACAATAATCAGAGAAATCAGCCAGACCGCCGGCTTCCTCAAAATATCCGCAATATCAGCCAACACCAGTTTCTTCTGTTCTCCATTCTCCTCATTCTTTCGCTGCCCTTCTTTCAGAAAAAAGAAAATCAGAATTCCTGTCACAATATTAATAACGGACATCCCTATAATAATGCCACGCAGTCCTGCCAGCCCTTCTCCCATTTTGCTGAATGCGAACAACGCCGCAAAAGATACAGCGGTTGACAGAACACCCCGGCCGCCTTCCACAAGACCAAACAGCCGCCCCTGCTCCTCGCTGCCGCCCAACTGTCTGGTAGCCTTCATCATCGCGGACCAGAATGTAAGCGTAGATAAAATACCCCAGCCCGCATAGATCATAATCTGCGCTGCGTACCCCGGGAATGTGGAATACCACAGTCCCAGAATACCGGCCCCGATCACGGAAATGCTTAACAGCTTTTTCGCTGAAAAACGATCTGCCATAATACCGCCAACCGGATAAAAAATCATGGCCAGCACACCGTAAACACTCATTGTCATCCCAAACTGGGTATTATTCAGCCCTGATGCTTCCATTAAAGCATCATAATAAGACCATCTCAGATAAGGCAGAAGATAAATAGCAGCACCGCTCAGTCCCAATAATACGATTCCCATATATGTCTGTGCATGAAACTTTGATTTCATAAATCCCCTCCTGATCTTCGGTTAAAATTGATCCAGCATATGAATATAGGAAATGTCAATTCCCTTATCCAGCATAATTTTATGCATTGCTTCCACCACGGCCTCATCCATTTCCGGCTGTATATAACTATCCAGCATTTTATTCAGCCATTTTTCAATATTCCGGTCAAATACCTTCTCCGCCTCTGCTTTCGGCCCGCGGACACTGATATTCGGCAGCATCGGTTCTTTTTTACAATATTCAAAGGTATGATCTTCCAGCAGATACTGCCCTCCAGGACCAATTTCATGAATTAATGCTTCCGGTATGGTTTCCTCATTCACCTCAAGATCTCTGTCATATCGGTTGACTGCGTCAATAATCTCAAAATCTACAATCATTTTCTCAAAAGAAGCAGACAGATAACTTTCCATGATGCCCGCGGACTGGAATACCATATTGACACCATTCTGATGGCAGGCATGATAGGTAAGCATGGATTCAAAACCCGCCTGCGCATTCAGGGCTTTTGCATCTGTCAGCGCGCCGCCTGCTCTGCTGGGCACACCATAAAATCTTGCCATCTCCGCACAATATTTATAGCAGAGCGCACCTTCCGGAGAACCGATGGCTATCGCACAGGTTGCCATATCCGCATTTGTAGACTGGGAACCATAAATTACCGGCGCGCCAGGCGCATACATTTGAGACAGAGCGATCACAGCGATCACCTCGGCATTTGTCAGAGCGACGGTTCCGGCCAGTGTAATAGGCGCCGTGGTTCCGGCCATGGATGCGGCCGTAATTCCCACAGGCTGACGGTATTTCAGCATCGTAAACAGGGTTTCTGTCATACGGATATCAAACTGCAGCGGCGTATTTGTGTTTACAATCGCAAATAAATGAGGATCTTCTTTCAACTCTTCCGTTGTCAGTCCGTACCGTGCACAGCACATCTGCACAACTGCTTCCATCTGCTCATAATTGCCGCAGCCGCACCAAAGAGCCTTATTGCTGTGCCGCTGTGCCACATAATACAAAAGCAGCGTAGACCATTCTTCCGGAACATTTTCAGGCTGACAGGGCAAACCACCGTTAATCACATAATGATCGTTCTGCTCATACAGTTTAATCATTTTCACAAGATCCTCTATCTGAGCGGACCGCAGAGTGCCGTCTTTCTCCATAATTTTTGTCGGACCGGCCGCAGGCGCATTCAGTACCAGATCTCCGCCTATTTTCGCATGATATTTTGGATCCGCCCCTTTGAAGCCGGTATACGCAGGCGCCTTTTTTACCCACTTCATAATGTCATCCTCAGTGAAATAAGCAATATTTCCCTCTACCCGGATCCCGTTCTTTTTTAAAACCTTTACGGCGTCAGGATGATGAAATTTTACCCCTGTGCTGCTTAAAATCCTCATCGTTGCTTCATGGATCTTCCGTACATTCTCCTTACTCATAGCTTCCTCCTTAACATTTTTTTTTTACATGATTTTTATATTGTATTTTATAAAGATTAACACGTTAACCAATGTTGTAAAAATATTACCTGTTATAAAAACAGGTATCTATTTTTTATTCCCATACATTTCAGCTATTTTTTCAAATATGTATCTATTGTCTTTTCCACAAGACAGATACACTCATCAATCGCCCGCTCTGCCACTCCCGGAACCATATAATCATCCATATGCTCCAGAAGCATTCCCCTTACAATCATCTGATTCACTCTGCTGATATAAAGGGCGTCTTCCATCTCCAGATAGCCCTGGTTCACGCCTCTGCGCAGCCAGATCAGATCTCTCTCCCCGATATCCGCATTAAACATGGTGATATAATAATACGCTGTTGATTCTTTGCTGATCTCATCTGCATACAGATCAAAATATTCCGACACCGCATCTTCATATACCATTTTTCCCCGTCCCCAGAATAAATTCTCATAAATACGGGGATTCTGAAACGCATACTTTATAAACAGTCTCCATGCCTTTTTATTCTGCACAATACTGTTATCCCCGCTTCTGCTTATTTTCTCACTCTCTCGAATATAATCTTCCAGAAACTTGAACGAGGCCAATGTAATCAGATAATACAAATCATCAAAATATTTGTAAATCACCGTGGCAGTACATCCTGCCTCTCTGGCTATCTCACGGGCTTTCAGATTTTCAAAACCGGATTCCTTCATAATCCGATACGTAACATCCACCAGTCTTTTTCTTGTTTCCTCTGCGGCCATCCTCATTAACCTTCCTTTAGCTTTTGTCTGTAATTTAATTATTTTAACACAAAAGTAAAGGTTAATCAATTATATGGTTAACAGGTTAACCACTTGTATATATGATATCGTACCGGCGTGCTAAAGTCAATAGGACATTATACACAAAATAAAATCCTATATGCTTTTAAAATTTCAGTACATATTTTGTGTTATTATGAAACCAAACTGCTCTATTTTTCAGAATCTCTTGACATAAAAGAAAAGATTTCTTAAAATAATTTCAGAAACAAAGAATATTATTTTTTGTTTTACACAGCATATAAAGGGAATTTCGAACATGCCTGCGATCATTGTCAAAGGCAGCGTTTCTGCGGAAATGAAAAAAGTAAGCATTTCCGCCAAACGACAGAATACTAATAAATAGAAGAAAGAAGAAAAATCAGATGAATTCCATGGAAATAGAAAAAAAATACCTGATCCGCCGTCTTCCCGATAATCTGGAAAACTATCCCCGCCGCGAGATCCAGCAGGCTTACCTGTGCACGGAACCGGTGGTGCGGGTACGGAAAGAAGACGATACCTATTATCTGACTTATAAGGGAAAGGGTATGATGATGCGGGAGGAATATAATCTGCCGCTGAACCGTGATGCCTATGAACATCTGCTGGCCAAAGCCGACGGCAATATAATCTCCAAAACCCGTTATCTGATTCCGCTGGAAGGCGGTCTGACTGCGGAGCTGGACCGGTTTCACAGCCCGGATTCCGCTTTGATTATGGCGGAAGTGGAGTTTGTTTCCGAAGAACAGGCGCTTACCTTCACACCGCCGGACTGGTTTGGAGAGGAAGTGACCCGGGACAGGCGCTACCACAACAGCTATATGAGCCAGGCAGCATACAACGGCTAAACTCCCACGTCCGGAAATAATCCTGCATATAACACATCTCAAATCCGTTTTACAGATATACCTTGCGTTCTGTGATAAGCTTTATATTCCGCAGAAACCCCTTTAATCAGCTTTGCAGACAACTCTATAAACCATAAAAATATTTATCAACTATCGACAAGTTTTGCTTTTACCATCAGAAAGAAGGGAATCATCTATGAATACACATCCGAAACAAACCATGTCCCAATACGACAAAATGGTAGAAACGCCCATCCCCCCGCTGATTATCAGCCTGGCCGTCCCTACCATTATCAGTATGCTGGTTACATCTATTTACAATATGGCGGACACTTATTTCGTATCTCAGCTTGGCACCAGCGCCGCAGGCGCCGTTGGAATCGTGTTTTCCCTGATGGCAATCATACAGGCCGTAGGATTTACGCTGGGCATGGGCTCCGGAAGCCTGTCTTCCCGGCTGCTGGGACAGAAACGGCATGACGAAGTCAATCAGATCTGTTCCTCCGGGCTTTTCGCTGCCGCCGCTCTGGGTATTACGATTACAGTCATCGGATCTTTGTTCCTGGATCCGCTGATGGATGTTCTGGGAGCCACCGACACCATTCTGCCCCATGCCAGAAGCTATGCCAGATATATTCTGTTCGGAGCGCCTTTCATGTGTTCTTCTTTTGTTATGAACAATGTTCTCCGCTCCGAGGGAAAAGCCGCCTATTCCATGATCGGCATCGCCTCCGGCGGCATTCTGAATATTCTTCTTGATCCTGTTTTTATCTTTGTTTTTCATCTGGGCATCGCGGGAGCCGCCATTGCCACACTGATCAGCCAGTGCATCAGCTTTACCATCCTGCTTGGCTTTTTCCTGACAGGCAAAAGTACAATCATGCTGCATCCCCGGTACATAAGCAGAAATCCGAATACCTATCAGGAAATCATCCGAACCGGCTTTCCTTCCTTCTGCCGCCAGGGACTGGCCAGCATCGCCAGCATTGCCCTGAATGTCAATGCGGCGGTATACGGAGATGCCGCGGTGGCGGCTATGTCTATCACCAGCAAAATATTTATGATGGTATTTTCCGTTATGCTGGGATTCGGCCAGGGGTTTCAGCCGGTGGTGGGCTATAATTACGGAGCGCAGAAATACCGGCGGGTAAAACAGGCCACCATCTTTACTTTTCTTGCGGGAGTCGGCATGATGACTGTCCTTGGAATACTGGGTTTTCTGTTTGCGCCTCAACTGATCAGGCTGTTCCGCCGGGACGATATTCAGGTTATTGCCATCGGGACGAATGCAATCAGGGCTCAGGCGCTGGCGCTGCCTCTGATGCCGCTGGCCACGGTTATGAACATGGTATTTCAGGTCATCGGCCGCTCGAAAAAAGCCACCCTGTTATCTGCCTGCCGCCAGGGAATTTTCTTTCTTCCGCTGATCGTCCTGCTGCCCATGTGGCTTGGGCTGACCGGCATAGAAATCGCTCAGGCCCTTTCCGACCTGTGTACCTTCCTGCTCACCATCCCTTTCGCCCTTTTGTTTATCAGAGAACTGAACGGCAGAATCAGTGAGCAGGAATCATAATCCTTATTCCCTGCCGTTCCAGCAGTAGGTACAAAGCTTACAGGGCTCCACACCCGTAGCTTCCACCATATCGTCCAGCCGGTTGTAGCGGAGGGTGGTGAAATTCAGCGCCTTGCGGATTTCCTCCTGCATTCTCTCATATTTGGGAGATTCGGGGTCCGCATACTCCTGCAGGGTTTCTTCGCTGACGTTATCTCCTTCCAACTGTCGGATGACACGGCGGGCGATCAGGTCCATTTCCGACGAAGAACGGGAAAAATTCAGATACTTACAGCCATACAGGATAGGGGGACATGCAGGGCGGATATGCACTTCTTTCGCACCGTTCTGATATAAAAATTCCGTGGTTTCTCTGAGCTGGGTTCCTCTTACGATAGAATCGTCAATCAGCAGAAGACTTTTGTCCCGAATCAGATCGTGAACCGGAATCAGCTTCATTTTCGCAATCAGATTCCGCTGACTCTGGATCGTGGGCATAAAGGACCGGGGCCATGTGGGGGTGTATTTGATAAAAGGCCTGGAAAAAGGAATGCCTGATTCATTTGCATAGCCTACCGCATGGGCGATACCGGAGTCGGGAACACCTGCCACGATATCCGGCTTTGCATCGTCTCTCTGAGCCATCTTTACACCGCAGTTGTAACGCATCTGCTCCACGCTCAGGCCCTCATAGGAACTGGGCGGATACCCGTAATATACCCAGAGAAAGGTACAGATCTTCATCTCTTTTCCGGGCTGCATCAGCACTTTTGCCCCTTCCGGCGTCACCACGTCGATCTCTCCGGGACCCAGCTCTTTCTCATCGGTATATCCCAGATTCCGGTAGGAAAAATTCTCAAAAGCCACACAGCAGGCATCTTCCTTCCGCCCGATTACCACCGGCGTCCTGCCGAATTTATCTCTGGCCGCATAGATGCCTTTCGGCGTCATCAGCAAAAGGGAGAGGGAACCGTCTATGGCTTCCAGCGCATAATGAATGCCTTCGATCAGATTTTCTTTCTGATTAATCATGGCTGCCACCAGCTCCGTAGGGTTGATATCTCCTCCGCTCATTTCCAGAAAATGGGCGTGTCCGCTGTCAAATATCTGGCGGACCAGCTCCTGGCTGTTGTTAATCTTGCTCACCGTGGTGATGGCAAAAGTTCCGTGATGAGAACGGACAATCAGCGGCTGCGGTTCATAATCGGAGATACAGCCGATGCCCAACTGTCCTTTCATCTGCTGCATGTCCTTATCAAATTTTGTTCGAAACGGTGAATTTTCAATGTTGTGAATGGAGCGGTCAAACCCTTTTTCTTCATCATACACCGCCATGCCGCCTCTGCGGGTTCCCAGATGGGTATGGTAGTCTACGCCGAAAAACAAATCGAATACACAGTCTTTTTTTGAAGCAACGCCAAAAAAACCTCCCATTGTTTCCTCCTTTTCAAAGTTCCGCTGCGGCCCTTGCGGGGATTGCAGGAACTTCCGCCGTATTTTGTATCTGTTTTGAAATGCTGTTCTGCGACATGTCCATTGTAACAGAGCACTCGGATTTTTGCAATTTTTAATATATGTTTTTGCAGTCTTTGTATTTTCAAAAGTTCAATTGCGGCCACAGCCGCCAGTATGCTATACTGTTTATAACACATTATACGGCATACGTTCGAAAACCTGCTGCCTTTGCTTTCGCGGAATTCCGGACGTACATATCACGAACATAAGGAGATGACAATATGGAACATCATCACCACGAACACGGTGAAAACTGCGGCTGCGGGCATCAGCATGAACTTGAGCATCACCATCATGACCATGGTGAGGACTGCGGCTGCGGACACCATCACGAGCATGAGCACCATCATCATGAACATGATGAAAACTGCGGCTGCGGACACCATCATGAACACGAACACCATCACCATGAGCATGGTGCCCTTTATATCATCGACGGCCACACCCATGAGGGTGCATCTGTAGGCACAGGAACGCTGACAGTGACCGGACATTATCAGGAACTGGAAGATACTGTTCGAAACGAGCTGAAAGCGCTGGCAGACTGGACGGCGGAGCAGGGCGGCATCATCGGTCATATCAAATCTTCCCTGGTATCCACCCATACGGCCATGCTTTCTATCACGGAAGACGAGGTAAACACCATCTCATCGGATACGGAGGAAGTCCGTATTAATATGGCGGCTATTGTTTTTGCCATACCGTTAGAAGATGTAAAGGCACGGGTAGAGGATATCTGCAAAAAACTTGTTCAGATGACCGGCAGTAAATAACCCGACACAAATGACGAAACCTGATATCTTTAACCGTTTCGCAAAAAGTATGTTGTTACTCACTTCATACCTGACAACATACTTTACGGAACAGCAACACCTGAATAGCAAAGAAAGAATCCCTGAATGCATCCAACCGCTTTTGGGGATTCTTTCGTTCAGGGAAACTTCTTCCATAAAAAAATATTTTTCCCTGTAACGAAATCCCTTTTTTTCGGATATATAAGTAACTGACATGATACGACTACCCTTACGGGCAGCAGCCATATGGCCATCCGTACTGTGAAAACAATATCACAGCAACCAGCACAAAGGAGGTGACAGCCCTGAATGACATCGAAAAAGCCTATACCCGGCACGCGCGGGACGTGTATCGGTTTCTTTTAAGCCTTTCCCACGATGAGGATCTGGCGGAGGAACTGACCCAGGAAACCTTTTTCCGTGCCATGAAAACCATCGGCAATTATGACGGAAGCTGCAAGCTGTCGGTATGGCTTTGCCAGATCGCCAGGCATCTCTGGTATCAATGGCTGGAAAAACACGCCCGGCAAAAATCGGTTGCTCTCACGGATGATATCCCCAGTGAAGAATCGCCGGAAAAAACCGTCCTTTTACGCATGGAAAAAGCTGCGCTTTACCGGGCTATCCACTCCCTGCCGGAGCCGATGCGGGAGGTGGTCCATATGCGGCTGACCGGCGAATTTTCCTTCGCCGAAATCGGCGACATCCTGGGCAAAACCGAAAACTGGACCAGAGTTACCTTCTACCGGGCCAAAAAGAAAATGATCGAGGAAATGGAGGGATCCCAATGAAATGCTATATCGTAAAAGACCTGCTGCCCAATTACATCGACGGCCTGACCGGCAGGGAAACGGCGGAGGATGTGAAAAAGCATCTGGAAGACTGTGAAGACTGCCGTACCGTTTACGGACAGATGTCGGCGGCAATCCCGCCGGAGACGCCTCCGGAGCAAAAAAACATTGATTTTCTCAAAAAACTGCGGACGGCAGCACGGCGGAAATATGCCAGAACAGCTATTTTAGCCTGTATCCTGCTGACCGTTCTTCTGGCAGGCTTCACCATTTTCGCAATCAATTATGACATCCCGATTCCCTATGACCCTGACCATATGTCCGCAGAAATTTACCAGGCTGCTCTCATTACCAATCACAATGGGTTCTTTCACTGGACTGACCTGGATCAGTTAAATTTTGAGGATAAGAAAGAGGTATTGGCCGGAAACCATGAAACCATCGACATGATACGCCTGACATGCCGCGGCATAGACCGCACCTGCCGGATTCCTTCCGAAAGCAGAGTCATTTACCGGAATGGTGAGAAGATCCGGGTCATCTATTATTGCTCCACAAAAACGCTGTGGGATATCCTGTTCTTCAAAGACAACGGGCATCCGGGCAATGGCTGGACAAGCGGCGGAGATATTTACGGCGGTTCGGATTATCAGGAAACATACGAGCCTGAAATGCGGGAGATTTATTATCTGCCCATGAGAAATATGGACAGGCTGGGCAAACTGTCGGATGAGGAATTTGACGCACTGCGGGAAAAGGCCACACTGGTCTGGAGCGGGGTAATCTGAAAAATGAAGCAGCAACGGACCGTACCAACGACGAAAAATAGTAAGCAGATAAAAAGTATCCGCTGACAATTTTCCATGCATCTCACGTAAGGGAGCTGCGGAACAATCATTTAGGAGGGATTTTGCCATGAAATGCAGTATTGTAAAAGAGCTGCTGTCCAATTATGCCGACGGACTGACCAGCGAAGAAACCGCCGGGGATATCCGAAAGCATCTGGCGGAATGTGAAAACTGCCGCAGAGTTTATGAACATCTGAGAGCTGCCGTTTCCCGGGATATACCGCCGGAGGAAAAAGATATCGACCCGCTGATAAAGCTAAAGAAAAAGATACGGCACAGAATCATCGCCGCCGCCGTATCCACCTGCGTAATACTGACCGGACTGATTCTCTTTGCAATGATTTATGAATTTCCCCTTCCCTTTGATTCAAACCGTATGTTTGTGGAACCGGTTCAGGCAGTATTTGGTGTCGTAGAGGACGGAAGTACTTTTATGAAAACGCTGGATGATTTAACCTTCGAACAGACCAACGACTTTTTAGAGGGAAAATATGAACAAACTGAGATCGTTCAGCTTGCCTGCCGGGGAATTAACAATGCAGGCTCCGTCGCCCGGTGCAGGACGATCAGCCGGAACGGAGAAGACGTGACCGTCGTCTACTTCTGCTACTATAAAACCATTTGGAGCAGTATATTCCACGGTGACTTTTCAACATACCGGGAAAGCTTTATACGTATCGATCACGATATCTATGACCAAAATTTTGACCCGGATACAGGATATCATCCGACAAAAAGGGAAATATATTATTTGCCATCCAGAGAATTGATTGACGCTGACAAAATTTATGAAATGTCAGATGAGGAGTTCGACGCCCTGAAAGAACAGGCGGGGCTGATCTGGAGCGGGGTGGTTTGAAACCACCCCGTACTGATACTTCATCTCGTTATTTATAACCTTAAAGTTTCCGTTTCCAGATACACTTCCGGTATTTTTAATCAGACCATAATAACACGGACAGCTCCTACCGTCTTCCCGACGCAGGCTCAATATTCACCGGTTTTCCCTTAATCTTAATATTATGCATGGCGCTCAGCACGTCGTTCACATAGGCATAGGGCACTTCCACAAAGGAAAACTTATCATACATATCAATGCTTCCCACCACCTTGCCGGGAATATTGGCCTCTCCGGCAATAGCGCCCAGAATGTCGCCGGGGCGGATGTTCTGGCGTTTTCCGATATTGATAAACAGGCGGACCATGCCTTCCTCCGCGCCCGTATCCCGGTCACGGTCATAACGGCGTTTTCCGCGGTGGTCTTCCTGGATTTCCTCCATCTCAGCACCCATGGATGCCTTTAAAAACGCTGCCGCCAAGTCCATGGCCGTATAATCCTCTTTGTTAATCCGCTCCTCAATCAGATTGACATAGCTGCTCAGATTATTTTCCTGAACAATCTCGGTCATACGGTCCAGCGTCTTCTCCACCTTAATCTGGGTCACGTCATTCAGAGACGGAATCGGCTGTGCATAAATCTTGGTCTTGCAGTAACGCATAATATCCTTTAATTTATACATTTCCCGGCCAATCACCAGGGAGAATGCCCGGCCGTCTCTGCCTGCCCGGCCGGTACGGCCGATCCGGTGTACATAATATTCCTCATCCTGGGGTATGTCATAATTGAATACCGCTTCCACGTCATCCACGTCGATGCCTCTGGCCGCCACGTCGGTAGCCACCAGAATCTCCGTGGCGCCGCTGCGGAAGCCTGCCATTACCCGGTCGCGCAGACTCTGCTTCATGTCGCCGTGAAGACCCTCCGCAAAATACCCCCGTCCCTGCAGGTTTGTCACCAGCTCGTCTACCTGACGCTTGGTATTGCAGAAAATCAGAGACAGATGGGGGGAGTACATATCCAGAAGACGGCAGAGCACTTCCAGCTTATTTTTGCTCTTTACTTCATAATAATACTGCTCGATCTTCGGTACGGTCAGTTCTTTTTTTACCACCTTTACCACCACCGGCGTGTGCTGATAGGTTTTGGCGATCTCCATAATCTCTCTTGGCATGGTAGCGGAAAACATAACCGTCTGACGCTCCGCCGGCGTATCCCGCAGAATCGTCTCGATGTCATCCCTGAATCCCATATTCAGCATCTCGTCCGCTTCATCCAGCACTACCGTATGGATATGTTCCAGCTTAATCGTATGCCGTCTCATATGGTCCATTACGCGCCCCGGCGTCCCCACGATAATCTGAACGCCCATTTTCAGAGAACGGATCTGCTTGGTAATATCCTGGCCGCCGTATACAGGCAGCACCTTGATTCCTGCCATAAACTTAGACAGCTTACGGATTTCATCCGATACCTGGATTGCCAGCTCTCTGGTAGGGCAGAGGATAATCGCCTGAAATTTTTTATTTTCCGGGTCTATCTTCTGCAATAACGGAATACCGAATGCCGCCGTCTTTCCTGTGCCGGTCTGGGCCTGTCCGATAATATCCAGCCCCTCCATCTGCGCGGGAATCGCCTTTGCCTGAATCGGAGACGCCTCCTCAAATCCCATCTCGGTCACTGCCCGCAAAATCGGTTCGCTAAGTTCCAATTGTTCAAAATTCACTGTTTCCAATATTGATTTCCATTTCCTTTCTGTTCTGTAAATCCTGCATATCAAAAGCTTTATGTCGATAAAAACGAATCTGTAAAATCCAAAACTTTTTCATCTAACTCTTTCGTGTACCGGAATGAATACTCTGCGGCCCTTTGTTTTGCCGCTGTGTGATCCTGCCCGGAGAGCTTTCTGTATCATGGGGGAATTCGTAAAACTTTCCTATGATACAAAAAGAGAAGAAGCACCTTCCTCAGCGCCTCTTCTTGGCTTTAAAATCTCTGTTCAGCAGACACATATTTATATAATTTATCCGACTTTCCGAAAAAAGTCAATACTTCCCCTTGCTTTTTTTCTCATTTGTGGTATATTATTAATATGATTATACATAGTATTAAAAACTATATTATATTTTTTCAATTACCAGGAGGTGCGTTATGAGACTGAAAATCAAAGACCCGGGCAGCGCCATCACTCATTTTATCGGCTGGCTTATGGCTGTTTTCTCGGCAGTGCCGCTGCTGATTAAAGCAACTCACAATCCGGATACGATCCATATGGCCAGTCTGGCGATTTTTATCGTCAGCATGATTTTACTTTACGGAGCCAGCACGGTTTACCACACACTGGACATTTCCGAGCGGGTGAATAAAATTCTCAGAAAAATCGACCATATGATGATCTTTATCCTGATTGCCGGCACTTACACGCCCGTATGCGCGATCGCCATCGGCGGTACCACAGGGCGGCGGCTTCTGATTCTGGTATGGGGCATCGCCATCGCCGGCATTCTGATCAAAGCGCTGTGGATTGGCTGTCCGAAATGGTTTTCTTCCCTGCTGTACATCGGTATGGGATGGGTATGCGTGCTGGCCTTCACCCAGATTTTAAACGCCCTTTCCGCCGCCGCATTCGGATGGCTTCTGGCCGGAGGTATTATCTACACCATCGGAGGCATCATTTATGCGCTGAAGCTTCCCGTATTTAACCAGCTTCATAAAACCTTTGGCTCTCATGAGATTTTCCACCTCTTTGTAATGGGGGGAAGTATCTGTCATTTTATCCTGATGTACTGTTTCGTATCGGTGATGCCGATCCGCTGACAGGCTGTCTTTACACAGGAATAAGGCTGTCGTAAGTGGCAGCCTTATTTGAATATAACAGGTTCTTCTCTTTTTTCCGTCTTGACGACTATGTAAGGATAAGATGGCTTCTGCTGCACTGTCTCATCTTTTGAAGGGCCTAACAGCGTGGTGTCAAAGACTATGGAGGTTTCCGTCAGATAACATTCGTTTACGGAAATGCTGTAGCCTCCTGTCTCCTGCTCTCCAAAACCTGTAACCAGATACAGATTCTCGTCATCCGTATAGGTAAGCCGGAATTCATTGAGTTTCTTCTCTTCGATCAGCTTCGCCAGCTCCCCGGGAATGGATTTTTCCTCCACCACGGTAAATTCCAGATCTTTTACTTTTTCCTCCCCGGCATCAGAGCCGCAGCCGGCCAGCAAAACCATTGCCGCCGCCAGAATCCATAATATTTTTATCCGCTTTTTCATAATGATTTTATAAACCTCTGCAAATGTATTTATAGAATTATATGAAAAACAGGGCGGATTTATACATCAGATGGGGAGATCGTTTTATGGCGGGATGCCGGGAGATTAAATATCGTAAAATAATATCTATGAACAATATAAAATTTTGTCGAAACTATTTACTTTCTTTCTGAAAAAGCATATTATCTTAACAAGCAGCTTTCATTATATTATGGCGGAAAACCGTATAACAGTAAAATGAAAGGAAGGAGCACCAAATATGACAATACAGCAAAAAGCATACGAAAAGATTATGAAATTGCCGGAAGACGGAATAAAGCTGATTCTTGTCATGGCAGACGAGATTGCCCGGCAACATGGTATTTTATTTGAACCAGACGGAGAAATAAATGAATATGTATTGACACGCAAGAAAAAAGCATTTCAAAATATGCTGGAAATGAGAAATAATTCGGCATATCCAAAAGATTTTGATTATAAAAAAATAGTGGAGGAAGTAATTAATGAAAAATATAATTTCATTAATTGACACAAATGTAATTATAAACTTCATTACAAAAAGAGAAGATCCATATAAAAATGAATGTTTTAAAATAATGCAATTATGTGCCGAAAACGCCTTTGACGGATACATTGCATTTCATTCTTTGTCTATCATCTGGTATGTAATTAAAAAAATAGAAACAGAAGCAAAAGCAAGAGCTTGGCTCAGTGACCTTTGTGATCTGTTAACAGTAACGGGAGCAACACAGGAACAAATAAAAGAAGCAATAAAAAATCAGAATTTCCATGATTTTGAAGACTGCCTGCAAGATGAATGTGCCGTTCATGTAAATGCAGAATACATTGTCACCTGTAACACAAAAGATTTCAAAAATGCAAAAACGTCTGTTGTAACACCAGATGTTTTCATAAAAATCATAACTGAGAACAGACAGTAAAATATATGTTTATTTACTGTCATACTAAAATTTACAAAACTATCTGTTTCTCTTTATCCGGCATCATAACCACAAAAGTCACACAGATTACCGCATCTTCCGGAAAACTGTCCGGTATGCTGAAAAAGAATCCTCAAAAGCACGCACCGCCCCTTCAAGGATTCTTCCCCATTATACTAGCAACTATTTACAAAAACAGTAAACACCGTACCCAAGCAGTTTCCCGCTCTACACCTCCAGCAGCTTCATCGCCACGTTTCCAAGCGCCGCTGACTTCTCTGCCGCATCTTCCAGGGATGTTCCCTTTACGCCATAGTACAGCTTGATCTTCGGCTCTGTTCCGGAAGGACGTACGCAAAGCCAGGCGTCGTCACTTAAGTCGTAATAAATTACATTGGAAGCGGGCAGGCCGGTTGCCGTCACCTGTCCTGTGGCCAGATCTGTCACCTTGTCCAGCTTATAATCCCTCATGGACAGCACCTTATAATCGCCGATGGTTTCGGGGCACTGTCCTCTCAGGTTCTCCATAATGCTCTGAATTTTAGCCAGACCTTCGATGCCTTTCAGGGAGACAGACTTCACATCATCTTTATAATAGCCGTACCGCTCATACATCTCCACCATGGCATCCCACAGCGTCATGTTTTTCGTCTTGTAATAAGCCGCCGCCTCGCACAGAGCCATGGTGGCCACAATCGCATCCTTATCTCTGGCGTGGGTTCCGATCAGGCAGCCGTAGCTTTCCTCAAACCCAAACAGATAGGTGCCTTTGCCGCTGTTCTCAAAGCCGAGAATCTGCTGTCCGATATACTTAAAGCCTGTCAGCACCTCGATCAGACGGATTCCGTAATGCTTTGCAATGGCGTCCGCAAGATTGGACGTCACAATCGTTTTAATCAGCGCGCCGTCGGCAGGCAGGCCCTGTTTCTCCTTAATCTGGCTGATTTCATACTCTGCCAGCAGACAGCCTGACATATTTCCGGTCAGCATGATATACTCGCCGCTTTCCGTATCCTTCACGTACACGCCCAGACGGTCCGCATCCGGGTCCGTGGCCAGCACCAGATCCGCATCCTTTTCCTTCGCCAGCTTCAACGCCAGTTCAAAGGCTTCCGCCGCCTCAGGATTCGGATAGCTGACGGTGGGAAATTCTCCGTCCGGCAGTTCCTGCTCCGGTACCACATATACATTGTCAAAGCCGATTTCTTTCATCACTCTTCTGGCCGGAATATTTCCCGTGCCGTGGAGAGGCGTGTAGACCACGGTGATATCCTTCCCCGCCTGTCTGATGGCTTCAGGATTCTTTACCTGTTCTTTCAGCTTCGCAATATAGGAATCGTCTATTTCTTTTCCGATCACCTGGTACAGCCCTGCGGCCAAAGCCGCCGCTTTTTCCATCGTCTTAACCGTATTAAAATCCGTAACAGCCTTTACTTCGGCCATAATACCCGTGTCATGAGGAGGCGTAATCTGCGCGCCGTCCTCCCAGTATACTTTGTATCCGTTATATTCCGGCGGATTATGGCTGGCCGTGATATTGATGCCTGCGGTACAGTTCAGCGTACGCACCGCATAGGACAGCTCCGGCGTGGGACGCAGGCTCTCAAACACATAAGCCTTGATGCCGTTGGCCGCCAGACACAGCGCCGCCTCATCCGCAAATTCCGGTGACATCCGTCTGGAATCATAGGCGATGGCCACGCCTCTGTCCGCCGCTCCCACCTTTAAAATATAGTTGGCCAGGCCCTGGGTCGCCTTTCTGACCGTATAAATATTCATCCGGTTTAACCCGGCGCCGATAATTCCTCTCAGACCTGCCGTGCCGAATTCCAGTTCCGCGTAAAAGCGTTCCTTAATCTCATTCTCATCACCGGCAATGCTTTTCAGTTCCGCTTTCGTCCCCTCATCAAAGTAAGGGTCCGCAAGCCATGCCTCGTAAATCTTTCTGTAATCCATTTCGTACCTCCCGACATCATAACGCATTCGCGAAAATCCGGCCCCGCCTGTTCTTACGGCCGGCGGGTCCGGACTGCGAAAATGCATATTGTGGATTTTTATACTCCACCGCATTGACTATAGCTGTTCTTATTATAATTTATTATCTCATAAAATGGAACTGTTTATTTGCAAAAATCGTATAAATTGTTGGCGGTTTTCCTGCTGCCTGATCAGAATCCGAAGCTTCTCCACATTCCGCTCCGGAATCCAGGCTTTATTGGAATTATAATAAAAATTCAACTGTTTCCAATATTTTTCCGGATATAAAAACAACAGATAGAGATACGTCCGTTCTTCCTTTTTCACAGGCAGAATCCGGTCATAGGCTTCCAGCATCCCTTTCCCAAGACGCAGGTTCCAGTTATGCTTTTCCAGCGCCTTTCTCATAAAATGATACAGATCCCAGATCTGCACATCCAGATGCATTTTTCCAAATTCCGTAATGGCTGTCTGCTGCCCATCCATCAAAATATGATGATTGTTATAGTCGCCGTGGCAAAGAAAAAGCTCCCGGTTTTCCGAAATTTCCGCCATCTGTTCCGCCGCCTGCGCCGCCTGGCCGTAAAATTCCTCAAAAGAGCTGGTAAACAGCAATTCAAAATCCGTCTTTTTCCGGCGCTGCTTCACAAAATTCCGGATTCTCCTGAACTCCCGGTTGCGCTTTTCCAATACGGCGGCCAGAAGAGCCGGCTCCACCGATTTCTGCTCCCATAAAGGGGATGGCATTACTTTTCGCAGTTTCAGATGAAGGGACGCAAGCTGACATACGCCGGCCAGAATATCGCTCTGGCTGCGCATATCGCATTCGCCGCCTCCGTACCACTGCTTCAACAGATATTTGCTGCCGTCCGCCCCTGCTGCCAGCAGCTCGCCTCCGGCAGTCCTTCTATAATCATCTACATAAATATCTTCACTTTTTTTCAGACAGGACAGAACCTCTTCCTCAAATTGAATCCGTTTCTCCGACACATCACACTGCTTCAGCAGCATCATGCCCTGATCTGTCTCACAAATCACTGCCCCTCTTCCTCTTTTTAACGAAATGACCTCCAGATCATACTGGTTCAAGCATTCCGTTCCCCGTAATTCACCCACGTTAATCCCTCCTTAAAAGGACACATTTTCCAGGCCACATCTGACTTTACAACATATGAAATCGGGCCTGTAAATAGAAGTACTTTCAAAAAAGAATCTCGGCAGGATATTTTATGATACGATCGGTATGAAAAAAATATTTTCCTTCTTTTGAAGTCCGTGAACCTCCATATTCTGATCCAGATATCTCCTGATCTGCGCGGCGCACTGCTCCGTGATTTCTTCTCCGGGAACCAGCACAGGAATACCGGGGGGATAAGGACAGACCAGGCAGGCGGCGGTCTGACCCGGACTTTTTTCCAGTGGAACCAGCCTGTATGACGCGGCAAAAGCCTGGGCGGCGGTCATTCCGGCAGCGGCAGGAGACGGCTTCCATATTCTTTCATTCTTTTTCTTTTCTTTTTTATCCGTTCCTTTTCCTTTCTCCAGTTCCTGATCCAGTTCCCTGACCGCCTCCGCCAGACGCGAAAACCCCTGCCTGCTGTCATTCACGGAAGTCATCAGCGTAACCGCGGCATCGGTACACATCTCCGGCTGCAAGTGCCAACGTTCTTTCAGGTGCCGGTACAGCTCTTTACCCGACATACCAGCTTCACCGGCAGACAGCACCAGCTTTCCCTGATCCAGCCCGTAAATACCGCAGCTTCCCACAACCTGTTCATCCAGCAGTTTTATATGTTCCAGTCCGGCCAGCCTTTGCCGCAATTCTCTCAGACTGTTCACATAATTCTCCATTGTCTCCCGCCCCCTGCTGCCGGCCATATACCGGATACACTGATCGATACTTGCCAGCAGCACATAGGAAGGGCTGGAGCTCTGATACACGCTCAGATACGTTTCCACTCTGTTCCGGTCTATCCGGTCCCCCTTTATATGAAGCAGCGCCGTCTGGGTCAGAGACGGCAGGGTCTTATGCAGACTCTGAATCACCACATCGGCTTCCAGTGCCAGCGCCGACACAGGAAAAAACGAATGAAAGGGAAAATGAGCGCCGTGCGCCTCGTCCACAATCAAAACCGCGCCGTGACGATGAACCGCCTCCGCGATTTTCCCCACGTCGGACACCAGCCCCTCATAGGTGGGGGATGTGATAACCACACATCTGATTTTTCTTTCTCTGTCCTGCTCCAAAGCTTCTTCCACCTGTTTCGGCGTAATTCCCCCCGCACAGGAAAAATCTTCAAGAATCTCCGGATACAGATATCTGGCTTCCAGCCGGTTCACCAGCACGCCATGATACACGGATTTATGACAGTTTCTGGCCATCAGAATTCTTTCGCCCGGACTGACAGCCCCGGAGACCGCCGCCAGAATCCCGCAACTGCTGCCGTTTACCAGAAAATAAACCGCATCGCTTTGGTAAACGGCAGCCGCTCCTTCCATCGCATCTTTCAGAATGCCTTCCGGATGATGCAGATCGTCAAAACCGTCGATCTCCGTGAGATCCCATTCAAAAGGATTGTCAAACTTCATTTCCCGGCGCTTATGGCCCGGCATATGAAAAGGGTAATCATCCGTCTCTCCGTATTTTTTCAGCCGCTCGTAAAGAGATGCGCTTTTCAGCCAGTCTTTCACCAAATCCGCCTCCTGTTTCTGCAATTCTCCAAATATTCCTTATTATGCCACAAAAACAGGCATTCCGCAAAATAAATATCGCTGAAATTCAGCAAAACGCGTCACCTGGACGTTTTACCGGATACTTTATCATAACAATAGCGCAGTGCGTCCTTCTTCAAAACACACTGCGCCATATTATGCTATCCGACAGGATGCTCGGCCGCAAACTGCTTCCCGTATTTCTCCAGTTCATCCATTACAATCGAGTTATTCCACTCTCTAAAACAGATTCCGTTGGGAATAGAGGGGAAGAAGCGGCCGCCGGGGCAATAGGTGTCGATGGCCCGGCGGACCTCAGCCCGGATCTGCTCTTCGGTGATATTTTCAATATCCACCTTGGGTCCGTCGATGCCGCCGACCATAGCCAGCTTTCCTTCGGTAACACGCTGAATTTCCACGATATCATTCTGTGCGATCACGCCCTGCCAGATATCCACGCCGATCTCCACCATATCGGTGACGATGGGCTGGCAGATACAGTCCGCATGGTGCATGTAAATCATGCCGCATTCATGAATTACATCGGCAATCTCTTTCTGGAGCGGCTTGATAATGGCCCTCCAGATTCTGGGCGGCAGAAACAGATTCTGCTTGGAGCCCCAGTCGTCATGATAAAAGATAATATCCGGACGGACTTCCTTCGCCATCATCCTGATATATTTTATCTTATAATCTGCGATTACCCGCAGAAGCGCCGCCATCTCGTCCGGATAATCCATATAGTTAATCAATGCATTTTCCATTCCCATCAGATGATGAGAACGCTCAAACAGACCGCCGGCAAACATAAAGCCCACAAACTTTTCTTTTCTGTCCACGGAATCGGCCACTTTCTTTGCCATGGAAAAATCCAGATGATCCAGATCGGGAACCTTTAACTGTTCCTCCCATTTTTCGATATCTTTAATGACCGCGTTCGAATCATTTACATGGGGATGAGGACCCGGTGAATCAGGCTTAAAAATATAAACGGTTCCCCAGGAATCAGGATGTTCCAGGCCGTCCTGAGGCGGCAGATCGCCCATCAGCACCGGATCGGGAACCAGCTCGACAGCGTTCATCAGATCTCCGTAAAAATCCGGCTGCTGCCGGTTTAAAATCGCCATGGCGTTTTCTCTTAAATTCATTTTAAAATCTCCTAAATTATGTGTTTAACCGCGGTGATACAGCTTATTATAATATTCCAGAGAGTAGTGATACAGCTCGTCCCTGGCAGCCGCTTCCTGATTCGGATTGCTCATATCCGTCATAATCCAGGGCATACAGCGGCCTTTCGCGCCGAAATGATCCACAAAATCCCTGACTTTTTTCCTGATCTCCTGCTCAGTCTCATCCGGCGCAATATCCAGATTGAAACAGAATGTCATCTGATCGCCGTAAGTTTCATACAGATAATCCGGCTCATTGATTCCGATCTGAGGCGTCCACATATCAATGCCCATTTCCAGCATTTCAGGCACATACTGAATATTTTTTCCGCAGGAATGCAGCTCAATAAACTTGCCCTGATCCTTGATAAATTTCAGCAGACGGGCCGTGGCCGGCATAATCTGTTCCCGGAACATCTCATTGGAGAAAAATCCCGCTCTCTGGGTGCCCCAGTCGTCATGATACAGCACGCCGTCCACCTGTCCGTAATATTTGAACACATTTTCACAGCACTCGATCTTATAGTCCGCCATCTTCTGGAAAAATTCTTCCAGAAGCTCCGGTTCCTCATAGAAGGCCACCAGCGTTTCATCAAAAGGCATCATCTCATGAAGCCGTTCAAAAATCCCCTCCACGCACTCATAAATATGAGGTCTTTCGGGATCCATCATCTTCTGCAGCTTCTCGCCGTCGGTTTTAAAATCCACCAGAGACAAATCCGGCCACTCCACATCTTCCTTCCAGTTTACAAAATCACTGATTACCCTGGTGCCGGGCTTGGTAATCATACCGCCCACTTTTTCCACCATGGTCCAGTACACGCCCCACCAGTCATAACCGTCCACTTCGGGAACGGGGTGTTCTTCCAGCGCATCGGGCCACACCGTATTTGATTCATAAAAATATGCCGGCATCCAGTAAGGCTGCTCTCCCTTCACACACCGGATATAATTTTCTCTCACACTGTAAGGCCTTCCTGTAATCGGTTCCTTCGGCCTCTGAAAAATCCAGGGAAATGAACCGGGAGCCTGCCACTCTCTGGAATAATCTCTCTCTGCCGCCTGTTTCATAAAAGCACCCACACCCATCTGTTGTTTCCTCTCTTTCCTCATTTTTTTATCTCAATCTTTCGAAATACACCGATATCCGAACCTTTTTCGGCTCTTATCGTTCCTGTCAATTTCCCACGAAAAACTTTATTTATAAAACTGGCTTCCGTATTTCTCCGCCTCGTCCATAATCCAGCCGTTTACTTTCATTGTGGCCTGGTCGCCTGCCTCTCCCAAAACCATGCCGCAGAAGGCATAACCGCCGCCCTTTGCCAGCGTATCCATGGAATAACGGACAGTCGCGCGCACCCATTCTTCATCCACATCCGGCCAGGAATCGGGAACCTTAAAGTCCCATCCGCCTGCAAGAGCCAGCCTGTTTCCATATTTTTCTTTAACCGCCACCAGATCATTCATTGTCTGCGCCGGGTCCCAAATGCACACACCCAGATCATTTACCATGTCATCCAGAAAATCCTCACAGCGTCCGCAGTTATGGAACTGAATCGGAATGCCTCTGTCAATGGCCGGCTTCGCCATCTTTTTATAATAAGGCATCAGAAATTCACGGAACATATCCAGTGAGATAAACGGATTTTTCTGAGTTGCGGAATCGTCCAGAATATAATAAATATCCGGTGTATAATAATCCATAAACGCATTCTGGGTTTCCAGATATACGTCCGTGATAAAGTCAAACATCGCCTTTACTTCTTCCGGCTCCTCATACATGGCGCATAATCCTTCCGTAAATCCCATAAACGCCACCAGCTCCTGAAATACGCCGGCCTGTGCATTTAAAACCAAGGCAGTCTGCGTCGGATCAATCCCGGCCATCTCCAGGTCTTTTTTCGCCATGGCTTCCCAGTCCACACCGGAGTAATCCGGCTTTTTCAGAACGTCCCGCCATTTGGTAATATCGTCAAGGATAAAATTGTTCGGCTCCGGAATCGCGCCGTTATTCGTAGATTCGCTGGTAACATATTTTACGCCCCAGGCGTCAACGCCGCCCTGCGGACCTCTGAAAGCGCCCAGCAGGCTGGGACTGTGCATGGCCGCCGCCACCGGAGGCATGCCGGGAATCTGCATCATCGTATAGATCGGCACATAATCCGGACACTCCCCTCTCGTCAGCCTCATATAATTTTCTTTTGGTGATAATCCTGCCATTATTTCTCTCTCCTTTTCTTTTTATTTTAGCCCTTTACCATTTTTAAAACAACTGCAGAAGACTGTTTCTTCTGCAGTTGCCGATGAATTTCTATGAATGCCTGTGATGAAAATGATTACTTTTTCTTAAACGGACTGTAGAATACAAAGGCCGCCGCCGTGGCGAAAAATACCACTACTTCCACGATAATCGCACTGTACAGATTCTCTCCTGCCACCGCGTTCAGAAGCTGTAACCAGAAAGAACTTAAGAAACCGCCCAGATTCATCAGTGCCATCAGAATAGAGGTGGCCGCCGCTACCGTGCTGGGAGGCGTCGCCATGCCGGTCCAGGCCATAAAGCAGGGCATAATGATGGAGAAACCGAATCCGATCAGCATCAGTCCCATGGTCATAACCGGGCCGCTGGTTCCCACATAGACACAGAGAGCGCCCAGACCGCATAAAGCATAACCGATTGCCAGACACCAGCGCTGCATCAACTGGAATATTTTGCCAAACAGCAGACCGGCCACGCAGCCCGCTACCGTATAAAGAGACAGAGAAGTCGCAGCCGCCGTGGCGCCGCCGGCATTTCTCACCTCGAACAACACCGAAATATTCATCATAATCGGGAAATTCAGAACATTAAACAGACAGAACAATCCGGCGATTACCCAGACAATGCCGTTCATTTTCTCTTTTGCCTTAGGCGCATCCGCAGCGGCAGCGGCAGCCGGGGTTTCAGGTTCAGGCAGGAAAAACGCCATTACAAGCCCCACCAGACAAAATGCATGTCCATAGAACACATATTTCCAGCCCACTTCCGGAATGGAAGCCAGAGAACCGCCCAGCATCTGAAGAACAATACCGCCCGCATTCATGCAAAGGGTACCGTAGCCCAGCATAGAAGCCTGCTTCTGGCCCTTATAAAGACCGATAATCAAGGCATTTCCAAGAGGGGACATCATACCTAAGCCAAATCCCAGGATTGCGCGGAATACCAGCGTAATCATATAGTTGTCAAAAAATGCCGGACCGCAGCCGCCGATCAGATACAGAATACAGGACACAATTGCCAGCGTCCGGTATTTCATCGCCTTGCCCATCACGGAACCGGCCACAAAGGTGCCGACTACCACAAACAGCGTAGGCAGAGTTGATATCCATGACACATCATGTCCCGCAAAATGCTGTGCCAGCGTAGCCATCGCCGGCGTAACAACCGTCACGCCCATTGAGATCAGAAACAGTGATAAAATCGACAGTGTACTAAGCCCGCTTACCTTTTTTTCTTCCATTTGTAAAACCTCCTGTTAATTGATAGTTCCCGCAACTCCCCTCCCAAGTCCCCTGAACTTATCCGGTCCGTTGCTGTTTTCAACCTGGCATCATTATAAAAAATCGCATTCTTCAATACTATGGATGGAGGCTACAATTTTACCGTCGGATTTGATTGTTAATTTTGTAGGAATTAACACTTATTTTTTTATAGATATTTGATAGAATGTTAAAAAGATGTTTAGAAATATAAGCTTATCATTATCAATAATACTAAGGATAAACAAATATGAAATTAAGTATGTGGATCATCGCCAACAGGCTTTCCTCTTTTGACCTGGAACTGAATATAGACGAGAAAGCCCCGGCTATTTTAAACAGCGCACGGCTGGCCTATGCCACCAACTGCGTCCACGTATACCCGGAAAAAGACTATGTGGTATGCAACGGCGAAGGAAATATGATTAAGATCCATAATATGAAGCTTACACAGGCATTCGAGATTATCCAGGGTACTTTCGATTATTTTGAAGACTGGTCTCAGCAGATCAGCGAGGCCATAGACGAAGGAAACTACCAGGAAGTTATGAACCTGTGCTGGACTGTTTTCCACAATCCCCTTGTATTATTTGACGGCAACAACAAAATGCTTGGACTGACAAAACAGTACGGACCCGATGATCTGGACAATGAATGGGCATATGTGTATCGGTATGGCTATTCTTCGTTGAATGCGGTTAATATGATGAAACACCAGTATTCTAACATCGCATTTCACCGCCACGGTTCCCAGTCATACAAATTCAGCAGCAATCAGATGATACGGTATGCCGGCATCTACTACGGCATGTATTATAACGATATGTCCTGCGGCCATATCAACCTTCTGGCAAGAGACAGAGCCTTAAATGAAGGGGACTATCAGCTTCTGGACTTTCTGGGCAGACGCCTGGAACCCAGTCTCGGACAATTTCATAATAATGTTACACAGACCAACCACAATGTCTTTTATAATATTCTGTTCGGAAAACCATATGACGAGAAAAAACTGGACGTACAGATGACTTACCAGCAGTGGAATCCGGAAGATACCTACCAGCTCGCCCTGGTCCAGCTTCATCATGAGCCTGACAAAAAAGAATTCCGCACCAACCTGGATACGCTGGTGCATATGGTTCTGCAAAAAGCTACAAAATGTATTACACTGAAAAAAAGTCCTTATATTCTGGTGCTGGCCAACTACGATCTGGATACTGACCAGTCCGTTATGACTTTATTCAAAGATCTGATGAATAATAATCCCGTCAGCATCGGTTTCAGCCTTCCCTGCAAAGGGCTGAAACGGGCCAACCGTCTCTATAAACAGGCCAGATCCGCTATTTTTTACGGATCTCTGTTTCGCCGGGAAGAAAATTTCTATCACTTTTTTGACTATGCTTTTGATTTTATTGTGGACGCATCTTCTCTGTCCGACTGTGTTTATGCATGTATGCCCGGCATCGTAGAATTATGGGAAATGCAGCAGAATTCCGGAGACGAGATGCTGTCCACACTGAAATGTTTCCTGGACAATGAACGGTCTGCTTCCAGAACGGCCGCCAAACTGTATACCCACCGCAACACAATCCTGTACCGGATACAGAAGATTCAGGACATTTTGAAATGTGATCTGGACGACGTATATGTGAGAGACTACTGCAGAATATCTATGCGGACGCTGGATTTATACCAGCAGAAATCATCGGGAGAAAGGCTCTGTTCTCCGATTTCCAATTACCCCCCCCCGAGCGAAAAAAAGCTGTCACCTGATTGAAGATCACAATCAGAAGGCAGCTTTTTTTCATATCACATATCACATATACCGTCAGAACATACAGCTTTTATCCGTTTTGAAAGCAGACTGCAAAAAGACATAAACGCTGTTACATATCCCATGGATCCAGCGTAACCACCATATCTCTGTCATAAGTCAGCACCGCGGCCACAGGATCTGTTCCTTCCGGCAGCTCCATCTTTTTCTGCCGGAACGCCCAGCCTTCGTCGTCGTCTTTGATATAAAAAATAAAATTTTTCAGACTTTCATCCACCTGAATCCGACCGTTTTCCACAGACGCGCCGGTGGAGCCGGTAATACCGTCGGTGATACAGCTTTTTACGGGCATCTTGCAGTAAATTTCCTCATCCTCGCCGAAGATCTTTTTGGCTTCTTCTCCCATACGGAAGCCAAATGCCAGTCCCACACATTTATGTCCGTGAAATTCCACGGCTTTCTGCCATAATTCTATGTTCATTTTATTTACTCCTCCTTCACTGTTTCATATTTTGTCCGGATATCATTTACCCAGGCAATTTCCGGATAAAAATACCGGGTAAACTGCATTGTTTTATTTTATCATTATAAAACAACGAATGCAACCGGGAAAAAGGGCTGTGAGCAGAATCAGAATTGAAATCCCGGAAAAACACCTGACAAAAAGCGATTTACTGTCCGTATACTTTTTTGGTCATAAATTTTACGGCTGCCGGACGCATTGCAAGTCCTAAAGGAACCGCCACAATAACAGCGATAACAGCATTTGCGCTTGAGACTATACTTTTCTGCACAACGGTAAGCATGGCCGCCTCCAAAGGCAGTCCCAAAACAAACCGGTTTTCGATAAAGGTTTTAGAAATATATAACAGGACATAAAGGAAAGCTCCCGCCGCCCCGCCACCGATAAATCGTAATTTCAGCTTCGCTTTTGATTTGGAAATGATATTCCCGCATAACCACGCCATAAGGAATTTGAATGCAAAGGTAAAAGGCGCGGACATTATATATACCGGATTTGTTAAATCAAAAAACATCGAACCGATTCCGGCCGCAAGCCCGCCGGGAGTCGCCCCCAGAAGCATACCGGATAACAGACACATAACATTTCCCATGTGAAGCCGGGTGCTGCCGATTGCCGTCGGTATCGGAATCTGTAAAAAAGCAGACGAAGCATAAACCGCTGCCGCCATAATCCCGATCAGTGTAATGTCTTTCACCGTAATTTTCTTCATATTCTCTCATCCTCCAATCATACACCACTTGCCGCTACTTTTCTTAACGCTGTGTCCTCATTATAGCCTTGATATGGCAGGCATACAATGTTAGAATTATGTTGCATACAATTTTGGGAAGGAAAAAGAGATATGCCGGTTAATTCATTTGAAAATTATCCTATGTCGTGGAAGCCGCAAAAAGCTGACCTTGAAAAACCATACTATTTATCCATAGCCGCCAGTCTGGAAAAAGATATTTTAAGCGGTGTTTTGCCGGAAAATACAATGCTGCCGCCGCAAAGAGAGTTAGCCGACTTTCTGGATCTGAATTTAAGCACAATCACAAGGGCGTATAAACTCTGTGAATTAAAAGGGCTTCTGTATGCGGTAACAGGAAAAGGCACCTTTGTATCTCCGGGAATTTCTGTTCAGGACACGTTTCTGGATAAAAGCAGCCCTGTCATTGAAATGGGAATGATTAAGCCATTTTATGAATGTAATCAGAGCGTTTTACGCGCAGCCGGAAAGGTGGTAAATAATCCGGACAATATCCGTCTGTTAGAATACAGCAATCCGTTCGGGACAAAGCGGCAGATCAAAGCTGCCCGGAAGTGGCTTCATTATTTTGGCATTGGCGCACCGAAAGAACAGATTCTGTTGTCTGCCGGGGCGCAAAATGCTTTATCGGTTGTATTGATTTCCCTTTTCAAAGCGGGAGATAAAATCGCGGTGGACGCTTTTACGTACACAAATTTCAAAAGACTGGCCAATTTTCTTCATATACAGCTCATTTCTATTGAAACAGACGGATGCGGAATGTCCCCAAACGCTCTGCTGCATGCCTGCCGGAATACCGAAATAAAAGGACTTTACCTTATGCCGACATGCAGCAATCCCACAAGTATTTTTATGCCTGCTGCCCGCAGACAGGAAATCGCTGACATCGCCCGTCAGTTTCATCTGCTGCTGATTGAAGATGATATTTACTCTTTTTTAGCGCCGAATCATGTAACATCATTTTTTTCCATACTTCCAGAACAGACCGTTCACATCTGCAGTATTTCAAAGTCCCTGTGCGCAGGGCTGCGCGTGGCGTTTCTGGCCTTTGCGGCAAACTATAAAGAAGCATTGGCTGCCGGTATGCTGAACATCAACCTGAAAACCCCTTCCCTGAACGGGGAAATTGCTGCGGAATTGATTGAAAGCGGCATAGCTCTGCATATTGTTCATAAAAAACTTGCACTGGCTGAAAGAAGAAACCGGATTTTTAAGTCTGTTTTCGATGTGCCGGGGCAAGATGATATCGTGCGTTTCTTTTACTGGCTCCCGCTTCCGGCGCATTTGACAAGTGAAGAAATGGAATTGCGCGCATTACAAAGGGGCGTGCATATTTTAGGCTCTCACCGATTTGCTATGACAAGCATACAAAAATCATCTTACATACGGGTGTCCGTCACTTCGCCCGATACGGAAGATGATTTAAGAAAAGGGCTGCTGATATTGAAACATATTTTCAGAGAGAATGCCTGAATTTTTCTGTATCGTCCGCGGAACAGCCATTCTGCCATCATCAAAAAACCCTTTACCCGGTTAAAAGATAATGATAATATGTTCTATATAAAAGTTGACTGCCCTGCAGTCGCCCACAGCATTCACAAGGCAGAATCTGTGCCGGAAAAGAGGAAAACATGTTACTTGCAGTAGACATCGGAAATACAAATATTCTGTGCGGAGGCATTGTAGACGGACAGATCCGCCACTCCTTCCGCATGGCCACTCACAAAGACAAATCAGCCGCGGAATACGCGCTGCAGCTAAATGATCTGATCAGATTATATTTTAAAGATCCCAAAGCGCTTAAGGGGGCAATTATATCTTCCGTGGTTCCGGAAGTGACCCACTCTATTGAAAAAGCCATTATTGAGACCCTTTACCTGCTCCCTGTTATCGTAAAACGGGAGATTCCCGCACCCTTTCCCATTAAGCTGGACTATCCGGCTACGCTTGGCAGCGACCGGATTGCGGACGCTACGGCGGTTCTCCATGAATATCCCCCGCCCCCCCTTATTTTTGATCTGGGCACCGCCCCCCCCTGTTCCGTGCTGAATAAACAGGGGGAATTTATCGGCGGGCTGATCAGTCCGGGCATCAAAACCGGATCAGACGCGCTGCTCTCCAAGGCCTCTCTGTTAGGCTCCTATGAACTGAGCAATCCGGAACAACTGATCGGCGCCAACACGGAGGATGCCATTAACAGCGGGATCGTATACGGACATGCCTCCATGGTGGACGGCCTGGTACGAAGAATTGAAAAGCAGTTCGAGGAAAAACACTGTGTTGTTTTGACGGGCGGGCTGTCCGGACTGATAGCCCAGTATTGTGAATGTGATATTATTGTGGATCGGGTTCTGATTTTGAAAGGGTTAAATTATTTGTATCATTCACAGAAAAATCAGTGAATGATTATTAAAACCAGGGCATGGCCGGAAATGATTTTCCGCTCAGACATGTCCTGGTTTTTGATTATCAGTTATTTATTAAATTTTTGAAACACGGATTTCCACAGATTTTTTATGTGCCATCAGTCCTTCCACATCTGCCAGTTGGATACAGTGAGCGGAAAGATTTTTACACCCCTGTTCGGATACATGCTGGATAAAGGCGGTTTTGACAAAGGTTCCCGCCCATACGCCGTTTGAATATCTGGCGGTCCGCATGGTAGGAAGGGTATGGTTTGTGCCGGAACAGTAATCGCCAAATGTTACCGGCGTATAGTTTCCCACGAACAGAGAACCAAAATGAAGCAGACGGTCAGCGATTTTGTCCTCCTCTTTTGCCTGAACTTCCAGATGTTCCGGCGCCATTTCATTTGCGATTGCAATCGCCTCATCCATGGAATCCACAACCATCACAATGCCATTGTCCTCCCAGGATTGTCCCGAAACCGCACCTGTAGGCAGCTCTTTCGCGAACTGAGCCACTTTTTCCAGTGTTTTCTCCGCCAGTTCCCGGCTGGTGGTTACAAGGGTAGCTCTGGCATTGGGGTCATGCTCGCACTGGGCCAGCAGGTCGATGGCCGTAAAATCCGGATCTGCCGTCTCATCGGCGATAATCAGCACCTCGCTGGGACCTGCCAGACTGTCTATTCCCACTTCCCCCAGCACCTGACGCTTTGCCTCCGTGACAAACCGATTTCCCGGTCCTACGATCATATCCACCTTTTGAATAGACTCGGTACCATAGGTAAACGCCGCCACAGCCTGGGCGCCGCCCACCTGATAGATCTCATCAACGCCGGCGATATCCATAGCCGCCAGTACCGCCGGATGGATGCCTCCGTTTGTTTTGGAGGGCGGACTGCATGCGGCGATTCGTTTTACGCCTGCCACCTTCGCGGGAATGGCCAGCATCAGCGCCGTACTGGGCAGCGGATATCTGCCCCCCGGCACATAGGCGCCCACCGAATCCACCGGCGCCAGCTTATGAGAAAGGACAACGCCCTCTATCTGACTTACACTGTCCAAAGGTTTCAGACATTCCATCTGCCTTTCCGCGTAAAAACGAATCTGTTCGGCGGCAAATTTCAGGGCTTCCACTGTCTGCGCATCCACCTGATTATATGCTGCTTTTACCGTTTCTTCCGAAACACGGAGTCCGTCGATTTTGACTCCGTCAAACTTTAAGCTCAATTCTTTCAGCTTTTGGTCCCCGTTTTGAATCACCTGATCGATAATATCGCTGACCATCCGAATCGTTTCGGAATCCCTGGCGAATGTCTTTTTTTCGGCTTCTTTTATATAATGAATCACAATCTTTTCCTCCTAATTTAGTTCCGCTACAGTCCTCCTGAACCCCTTGATTCTGGAAGAATTTCCGGCCGTTATACGTCCGTAAATCCTTCCGGGGTTCATACGGACTTCCGCTGTTTTAAGTTCCGCTGCAGTCCTCCTGAACCCCCCCCCCTGATTCCGGAAGAATTTCAAATATATATCCTGCTGACTCTGGCTCCTAATTGGGTTAAAATTTCATTTGGAATCGTACCGCACCACTCGGAGAACATCTCACAGCTAATCTGTTCCGTTCCGTCTGTTCCGATCAGCGTCACTTTATCTCCGCTTTCTACGTCCGGTATATGGCTGATATCAATCATTAGCTGATCCATGCAGACCCTGCCCAAAATCGGCGCCTTGCATCCGTGAACCAGAACCCATCCGCCCGCGCCGGAAAGACTTCTGGGCACGCCGTCCGCGTAGCCGATGGTAACGGCCGCGATTTTCATCGCAGACGCAGCTTTAAACGTGCGGCCGTAGCTGACGCTGTCTCCCGGCTGAATTTCTTTTACGGCGCCGATTCTGGCATGGAGAGAAAGGGCCGGCCATACGTCAGGCCGCTTTTCATAACCTGTTCCCTCACCGTTCAGAACGCCGTACAGCACCAATCCCGGTCTGGCATAGTCACAGGGCAGATCCGGATAATTCACGATGCCGAAGCTGGCCTGCAGATGAATTTTTCCGGTATCCACGCCTTCTGCCTGCAGATGATTCACCAGACGGAAAAACCGGGTAATCTGTTCATGGGTGTAGGCAACATCCTCTTCGGCAAGGCTGTCGGACACACAGAGATGCGAAAACATGCCCTGTATTTTCAGATGGCGGTGCCGGTACAGATCTTTGATCCGTTCCACATCCTCAGCCAGAATACCCACCCGATGCATACCGGTGTCAATTCCAACATATACTTTGACATTCACGCCCACGGCATTCAGTTTCAGGCCGTATTCATTATCCACAATTGTCTGGCTCAGATCATATCGTTTCAGTTGATCTGCCAGTTCAGGGTCCGTATATCCCAGAATCAGAATTTCCCCTCGAATGCCGGCTTTGCGCAGACCGATGCCTTCTTCAATGGCAGCCACCGCAAAAGCATTGATGCCGCATTGATTCAATTTCTGAGCAACCTCCACGTCTCCATGCCCGTATCCGTCTGCTTTTACAATCGCCATAATCCCGCAGGAATCCGGAAGCAGTTTTTTCAGTACCTCACAGTTATGGCCGATTGCGCCCAGATGAATCCGCGCCCAGGCCCTTTTTCCGATTTCCTCTTCGTCCTGGAAGATATGCAGATCCTGTTCTATTTTATCCACAATTTTATGCTGAATTATGCTTTCCCTGTCTTTTTCCGATTCTTCCGGTTCTCTGTTATCAACAGAAATATCTTCAGAGATCTGGCCGGTCTTCGCCATATCTTCCTCACCCTCCGCGCCGTAATAATCGGAAGGCTTCATTGTAATCTCCGTAAAATCCACCTGTCTCACCGTTACGGAAGACTTCTTTTTTCTTCTGCTGACACAGCATATCACAGCGGCCACAGCCAGAGAACCGGCCAAAACGGCCAGATAATGCACCAGACTTTGCAGAATCAGCAGTTCTTCCATATGGACGGCCTTTGCCGCCCCTCTCACAGCTACAATCATCCACGGATGAATCAGATATACAATCAGAGACGCCGCCCGGATCAGCCGGTCCTGCCCCCGGTTAAACCGAAGCAGCAGTCCGAACAGAAAATACATCACAAAGGGCAGCGCAATATACATACTGTCATGTCTGGCCCATTCGTTTTGCCGAATCCACAGTCCCTCCGCAACAAACAGAGCCATACAGACAATCAGTCCGGCCAAAAGAACAATCCAGGACTGCTGTCTTGCTCCTCTGCCTCGGCTGCCGTAACGGCCCGCCTTTTTCTTATTCAAACCGGATGCTCTCTGATTCTTTTTATTAAGCCTGTGGCGTCTGATCCACATTCCTTCCATCAGAAAAACAGGCGCCATAAACAGGCCGTTTCTCGTATAATCGAAAATCAGAAATAATTTTTCATAAACCTGTTTTAAAAAAGAAACCTGCTGCCCGACACCGTAATAGCTGTCTCCAAAAAGACCGACTGCGTATAAAACCAGCGTAATCAGTAATCCGATATTCACGCCTGCTGCCTTAACCAGAATCGAAACGATAAACATTCCCAAAATCGCCGCAGGCAAATACCACATATGATAAAATGTGCCGTTAAAGAACAGATCCTTCAACAGCTTCACGGCAGAAAAATCTTCTTTAAAATAACCGGTATATAAATTCAGCGGCAGATACAGAAGGATAGAAAATCCATAAATCATTCCGATTTTTCTGCCGAATTTCGCGGCGCAGCGCCATCCCTTTTTTTCTGCCTCAGGCCCCATAAAAAAGCCGGTAATCAGAAAGAAAAAAGGAACGGCAATTCTGGCTATGATTCTGGTTAATATAAAATCCGCGGATTCGTTAAAAGAAGACAACGGGGAAGTATGAATGGCCACCACCAGAACTGCCGCCGCCATTCGAAACCAATCCAGTAACGGATATTTCTTTGCACTTGAGATCATTGATTCCTCCTGCGGCTTACAGACTATGTATATGGAGTCCAAGCCGTATTACATTGTCCAAAAGCCCGGAAAAATCCATTCCGATTCCCTTCATCATATTCGGATACCGGCTGTGAGAGGTAAAACCGGGAATCGTATTTACCTCATTAAACACAATCTCTTTTTCGGGGGTCAGGAACATATCCACTCTGGCAAAGCCCTGGCAGCCCAGAGTCTGATAAATTATCCTGGCCGTTTCTTTGATTTGCTCCGCCGTCTCACTGTCGATTCTGGCCGGCATATGGATACTGGAAGTTTTTAACGTATATTTTTCCGTATAGTCAAAGAATCCGTCCGCCAGCTCGATTTCATCCACCTCACCGACTGTCAGAACATCATTTCCCATCACGGCACAGCCAACTTCAAAGCCGTCAACCTGTTCCTCCACAATTACTTCGTCGTCAAACTGAAATGCCTGATCTACCGCTTCTTTTAACTGTGCGCCGTTAAATATTTTTGTAATGCCAAAGGAAGATCCTGCTTTGATTGGTTTTACAAATAATGGATATTGGAGTTCGGCTACCAGTCCCACCAGACGGAATTTTGGCAGATCCGCTTCCTGACGGCGCAGTACGATTGATTTCGGCACCTTTACGCCTGCCAGGGATACCAGCTTATGTGCCCGGTCTTTATCCATACACAGCGCGGAAGAAAGAACGCCGCAGCCCGCAATGGGAATGCCTGCCATCGTAAGCAGTCCCTGAATTGTGCCGTCCTCGCCATTTTTTCCGTGCAGCACCGGAAACGCAATGTCGAATTCTGTCTCATCCATCATTCCCATATAAAACTCAATGATTTTGTGCGCGCCTCTCTCCGGAGAAATAAAGGCGGTACGCAGATGATCCAGATCCTCCTGCCAGGTTCCCTGACGGATTTTATCCACATTTCCGTGATACCGATACCATTTTCCTTCTTTGGTGATCCCCATCAGCAGCACCTGATATTTTTTTGAATCCAGATTTTCAATTACAGAATAAGCTGACTGCAAAGACACGTCATATTCTGAAGAATATCCGCCAAATATTACTAAAACTCTGATTTTATCCATAATGAATCTATTTTCCTTTCCTGACAGATGATTTGGTCAATGAAACGATACAAACGACTCTATTATAACGCAAGAACGGTGGAAAAGCCAGCATGATTGTGGATAAGTCAGCTTAAGAATTTCTAAATAATACACAGATCAAAGAAATGGGACTCAGAAAAATGGAAATAGAAATAAAAAAATGCCCAGAGCCGGAATCGAACCAGCGACACGAGGATTTTCAGTCCTCTGCTCTACCAACTGAGCTATCTGGGCATTCATCACATAGTATATGAACACTATGCGGAAATTGCGGGGGTAGGATTTGAACCTACGACCTTCGGGTTATGAGCCCGACGAGCTTCCGAACTGCTCCACCCCGCGCTATTTAATTTTTGATTCAGATTTGTAAAATCTGAAAATGGATGGAGGTGGATTCGAACCACCGAAGCAATTTGCAGCAGATTTACAGTCTGTCCCCTTTGGCCACTCGGGAATCCATCCAAAATAATTGACTTTTTATGAAACTATGGGGCCTATAGGGCTCGAACCTATGACCCTCTGCTTGTAAGGCAGATGCTCTCCCAGCTGAGCTAAGACCCCGAAAACGACCCAGAAGGGACTCGAACCCTCGACCTCCGCCGTGACAGGGCGGCGCTCTAACCAACTGAGCCACTGGGCCATATTACACCTTCAAAACTGCACATTAGATTTCTGTCTGCGCTTCGCTCGTTTCAGCTCAGCACTTTACCTATACTCAACTTACCCTGCCAGACTACTGGTCAAGCTTTCGACCTATTAGTACCGGTCAGCTACACACATTACTGCGCTTCCACCTCCGGCCTATCTACCTCGCCGTCTTCAAGGGGTCTATATGGATA
>Ga0137306_100642_pt1 | contig 44962 bp, 50 predicted proteins | sample Inofroosms_March_FD_97187 | JGI IMG/M metagenome (GOLD analysis project Ga0137306, IMG submission 97187) | Mouse cecal microbial communities from Vienna, Austria - N-Acetylneuraminic and N-Acetylglucosamine D2O microcosms_March | ecosystem: Host-associated > Mammals > Digestive system > Large...
ATATTCGTCTTTACGCAGGCTCTCAAAATTCTGTATGCCGATGGGATATTTTTTTTCGTTCATAAACGACAGGGAATTAAGTTACAGAAACAAAGATACAAAAAAGTTGGAAGGATTGAAAAGGGGGAGATAGGGGGAAGTGGAGAAATATTTTTCTCCACTTCTCTGCTTTTTAATCTAATTTCAATACCGCCAGGAAGGCTTTCTGCGGGACTTCCACGTTTCCGATCTGTTTCATCCGTTTCTTCCCTTTCTTTTGTTTTTCCAGCAATTTGCGTTTGCGGGAGATGTCGCCGCCGTAACATTTGGCTGTTACATCTTTACGCACGGCCTTGATGGTTTCCCGGGCAATAACTTTGGCTCCGATGGCTGCCTGTACGGCAATATCGAATTGCTGACGGGGAATCAGTTCTTTCAGTTTTTCGCAAATCCGCCGTCCGAAATTATAGGCATTGTCAAAATGAATCAATGCAGACAAGGCATCTACCGACTCGCCGTTTAATAGGATGTCCAGTTTGACTAAGTTCGCCCGGCGGTAGCCAATCTGATAATAGTCGAAAGAGGCGTAACCTTTGGTGATGCTCTTCAATTTGTCATAGAAATCGAACACAATCTCTCCCAAAGGCATTTCGTAGGTGATCTCAATACGGTTTCCCGTGTGGTATTGTTGATTTATCAAAATGCCTCTTTTCCCCAGACAAAGTGTCATAATGGGACCGATGTAGTCGGCAGGAGTGATAATCTGTGCCCGGATAAAAGGTTCTTCAATATAATCCAGTGCGGAAGCCGCGGGCATGTCGGAGGGATTATGCATTTCGTAGCTTTCGCCCTTGGTGGTATGGGCAATATACATGACGTTCGGAACCGTCGTAATCACATTCATGTTGAATTCGCGGTCCAGACGCTCCTGAATGATTTCCATGTGGAGCATACCCAGGAAACCGCAACGGAAGCCGAAGCCCAATGCCGCTGATGATTCCGGTTCAAATGTCAGAGAAGCATCATTCAATTGTAATTTTTCAATGGATGCGCGCAAGTCTTCATAATCTTCCGATTCTATGGGGTATATACCTGCGAACACCATTGGCTTTACCTCTTCAAATCCGTCAATTGCCATGTCGCAAGGCTCGTTTACATGAGTTATTGTATCGCCGACTTTCACTTCTGAAGAAGTTTTGATGCCGGAAATGATATACCCTACATCGCCTGTTTTTAATTCCTGACGTGGTTCCGGCTTGAGTCTCAACACGCCGATTTCATCCGCCATATACTCTTTTCCCGTATTGACAAATTTCACCAAATCACCTGTTTTCAAACTTCCGTTGATAATACGGCAATAGGTGATAATTCCCCGGAAAGAGTTAAACTCCGAGTCGAATATCAAGGCTTGTAAAGGTTGGTTGGGAAACCCTTCCGGATGGGGGATGCGCTTTACGATGGCATGTAATATTTCTTCCACGCCAAGTCCGGTTTTTCCGCTGGCTTCAATGATCTCCTCCCGTTTACATCCGATTAATTCTATGATCTGGTCTTTGACCTCTTCGGGCATGGCGTTGGGCATGTCCATTTTGTTTAATACCGGAATGATTTCCAGGTTATTTTCAACTGCCAGATACAGGTTGGAAATGGTCTGGGCCTGTATTCCCTGGGTGGCATCCACAATCAGCAGCGCTCCTTCACAGGCGGCAATGGAACGGGACACCTCGTAGGAAAAGTCCACATGTCCCGGGGTGTCAATCAGATTGAGTACATATTTTTTCCCTTCATGTACATAATCCATTTGTATGGCATGGCTCTTGATCGTGATTCCTCTCTCCCGTTCCAGGTCCATGTCGTCCAGTACCTGTGCCTGCAAATCTTTCCCGGTGACCGTTCCTGTATATTCGAGCAAACGGTCTGCCAGCGTACTTTTACCGTGGTCAATATGAGCTATAATGCAAAAATTTCGGATGTTTTCCATATATCATTCCAGGTTTTCCAACATGTTTAAATTATTCGGGTCGTAAAGATAGTGATTTTTATTTTACGTAACGGGCCGTGTATGCAGGCATTTTGTTTTGGTTATTTTATTTCATTTTCATGTCCAGGTGGTGCATGATGAAAGCATAGGTGTCTGCATATTCATCAATGACTTTGCTTATGGGTTTTCCTGCTCCGTGTCCGGCTTTGCTTTCAATCCGGATAAGGGTTGGGTTTGTGCCGTCGTTTGCTGCTTGCAGGGCGGCGGCATATTTGAATGAATGGGCAGGTACAACCCGGTCGTCATGATCGGCAGTCGTAATTAATGTAGCCGGATAAGCTGTTCCGGGTTTCAGTGTATGCAGAGGGGAATAGGCTTTCAGATACTCGAACATTTCTTTGCTGTCCGCACTTGTGCCGTAGTCACTTGCCCAGTTCCAGCCGATTGTGAATTTATGATAGCGCAACATGTCCATAACTCCTACCTGGGGGATGGCGACTTTAAATAAATCCGGACGCTGGTTCAGGCATGCCCCTACCAGCAAACCGCCATTGGAGCCACCCATGATGGCAATCTTTTGCGGACAGGTATATTGATCTTTCACTAAATATTCGGCTGCTGCAATAAAATCGTCGAAAACATTCTGTTTCTGCATTTTTGTCCCGGCATCATGCCATTCTTTGCCGTATTCGCCACCGCCTCTCAGATTTACCTGTGCATAGATTCCTCCGTTTTCCATAAAAGGCAGGCGCATGGTGGAAAATCCCGGATTCAGGCTGATGTTGAAACCGCCGTAACCATACAATAATACCGGATTCTTCCCGTCTTTTTTCAATCCTTTTTTGTAGGTCAGGAACATCGGAACTTTGGTACCGTCCTTGCTTTCAAAAAAGATCTGCTCGGTTGTATAATCCTCCGGATTGAATTTCACTTCCGGCGCGCGATACAGCTCGAAAGCATTGTTTTCTATATCATACCGGTAAATGGAAGAGGGGAATGTGAAAGAGGTAAAGGTGTAAAAAGCTTCGTTGTCCTTTTTGTCTCCGCTGAAACTTACGGAACCTAAAGCGGGTAATTTCACTTCGTGCAATTGTTTCCCGTTCATATCATATACATACGCATGATGGGAAGCGTCTTTCTCATACGTGGCTACTAATTTGCCTCCGATGATGTCGACCGTTGTCAATACCGCATCGGATTCCGGAATCAAATCCTTCCAGTTTTTTAACGCCGGAGCGGAAAGCGTAGCTTCCATAATTTTATATTTCGGGGCGCCGTAATTGGTTAAAAACAGAATCCGATTGCCCGATACGTCCAACGGACTGTAAGAATAATCCATATCATCAGCGACCTTAACGACGGGGGCATTCTTTTTTGTCAAGTCTTTTAGATAAAGCGCATTGCCTTGGCCCTCCCCCGATTCATAGATAAACAATACTTTTTCATTCTCACTGACTCCCGCCGTGTAAAAGCGTTTGGGATGTGCCGGATTCTGATAAACCAGCTTGTCTTTTGACTGGGGTTCTCCCAATTTATGGTAATATATTTTATGGTTTTCATTCACGTTGGAGTATTCTTTCCCGTCGCTGGGAGCATCATAAGCGCTGTAATAGAAGCCGTTTCCCTGCCATGATGCGCCGGTTATTTTAGCCCAGAGGATACAATCATCCAGCAATTGGCCGGTAGTTAGATCCAGGACATAGATTTCCTGCCAGTCCGATCCGCTGCGTGAAATGGTGTAAGCCATATATTTTCCGTTGTTTGAGAAATATATTCCTCCCAGAGCGACAGTCCCGTCTTCCGACAATTTGTTCGGGTCCAGCAGGACTTCCGGATCGGATTCCGGAGAATGCTGGACATATAGTACACTTTGGTTTTGTAAACCGTTGTTTTTGAAGAAATAATACCGACCGTGCTTTTTGAACGGTGAGCCGTATTTTTCGTAGTTGGTCAGTTCCGTCAATTGTTGTTTTAGGGTTGCCCGGAAGGGGATTTGTTTTAAATAATTCAATGTTACTTCGTTCTGGGCTTTTACCCAGGCTGCTGTTTCTGCCGATGTGTCATTTTCCAGCCAGCGGTAAGGGTCGGCAACTTCAACTCCGAAATAAGTATCGACAGTGTTGCCTTTGGCTGTCTCGGGATAAACGATTTTAGCCTTCTTTTCACAGGAGCTGAATGTTATCATACTTCCTAATAATAGTAAACAATAGATTTTCATGTATACGTTATTTTTAATTATAAATCCGGTTCCTCCGGGCAAAAATAATCAGAAGGTTGTTCTTGTGCAAAGTCTGTACCCGATAAAACAGGGGATATCCTGTTATTTATTGTTCAAAAAAGCTATTTTTGTAACCGGGAAATAAAAAACAATGCACGATGATAAAATCCATGACCGGCTTCGGGAAAGCCACTGTTGAATCGGGAGACAGAAAAATCATAGTTGAAGTCAAAAGCCTGAATTCCAAACAAGTTGATATCAGTTTGAGGATGCCGAATCTTTATAAGGAAAAAGAGATGGAAATCCGGAACATCATCAAGAATTTTCTGGAACGGGGTAAAATAGACATGACCATCTATTTTGACAATGCCGATACGGATAAAGATGTTTCTGTCAATCAGAGTGTTGTGGAGCAGTATTTTAAACAGATGCTGGATGTGGCCTCTTCGTTGGGGGTTGAAACCAATAACAACGAAATTTTGCAGACCGTCATGCGGTTTCCGGAGACGTTGAAACAAAAAACGGAAGAACTGGATGAAGGGGAGTGGGAGCGCTTGAAAACAGGGATTGAAAAAGCCCTGGAGCAGATTGACCAGTTCAGAATCCAGGAAGGACGGGTGCTGATAAAAGATATTTTACATCGCATCGATCTGATTCAGGAGTTTGCTTCGGAGGTTCCCCAGTATGAGGGCAGACGTATAGAAGGGGTGCGCCAGCGCCTGCTTGAGAAAATGAAAGAATGGAATGAAATTCAGAATATTGACCAAAACCGTTTAGAGCAGGAAATCATCTATTATTTGGAAAAATTGGACATTACGGAAGAGAAGGTGCGATTGACCAATCATTGCAAATATTTCATCGAAACAGCGGAAAAAGAGGAGGCACCTGGCCGGAAACTCGGATTCATTGCCCAGGAAATCGGGCGGGAAATTAACACGATGGGGTCCAAAGCCAACGATCACGATATCCAGAAATTGGTGGTTCGGATGAAAGATGAACTCGAAAAAATAAAAGAACAAAGTTTCAATATATTATAATTACATTCATGGGAAAAGTAATCATCTTTTCAGCACCAAGCGGCTCGGGCAAAAGTACCATTGTCAATCATCTGTTAAAAAAAGATTTGGGACTTGAGTTTTCCGTGTCCGCCACCTGTCGCTGTCCGCGGGGCCAGGAGCAAAACGGTAAAGAGTATTATTTTTTTTCCCAGGAAGAGTTTAAGCGGAAGATAGCAAACAATGAACTTCTGGAATGGGAGGAAGTTTATCCCGGTTGTTTTTACGGTACGTTATTATCCGAAATTGACCGGATATGGCAAAAAAATCACACGGTGGTTTTTGATGTGGATGTCATTGGCGGCCTCAATATCAAGAAAAAATTCGGCCATGACGCCCTTGCTATCTTTATTCAGGCTCCTTCCATTGAAGAGTTGCAAAAAAGACTTATCGGAAGAGCTACCGATACCCTTGAAAAAATTGAGGAAAGAGTAAATAAGGCTTTGTATGAAATGAGTTTTGCCCCTCAGTTCGATACCATTATTGTCAACGACCAATTGGAAACAGCTCTTTCCAATGCGGAAAAAACTGTCAGAGAGTTTTTAAGCCGGCCATAAAGATATTTTACTGTCCTTTCAGTACCGGCAAGCTGATGTGGTATTTTACCGACAGCACACGTGCCAGAATCACCCCTGTGGCAGCAATAAATTGTGTCAGGGCCGGCGGCAAAGACAGGTACAAACAGGCGTAATACACAAAACCGCCAAACACACAGGCGAGGGCATATATCTCTTTTCTGAAAATCAGAGGAACTTCATTGATAAATACATCCCGGATTACACCGCCTGCCGCTCCGGTTGTCATTCCCATGATGATTGCCACCCAAAAGGAAAATCCGCAGGAGAGGCTTTTTTCTATCCCAACCACGGCAAATAAGCCCAGGCCGATGGCGTCGAAAATAAAAAAGGTGTTATTCAGGTGAATGACGTATTTTCCGAAAACAATAACAAAGCCGAGGGCACAGGCGGTAACGACAAGATAAGCTGGTTGCAGCATCCAGAAAGGAGTGACACCCAACAAGATGTCCCTCAAAGTTCCTCCTCCGATGGCTGTAGCCAGTCCTACGACATAAGCCCCGAACCAGTCAAATTGTTTTGCCGAAGCCAGACGGATTCCACTGATGGCAAAAGCAAAAGTTCCGATGTAGTCGATAATGGTAATAAAACTTATCATGTCTGCTCTGTTCTTTAAAGTTTCCGGATGCTTACCGTGTTTGTTATATTTTCCGCTAAGCGGTGCCAAAAATAGATAATAAATTCTATATTTGAAATTGAATAAAAATTATATTCGGAGGGAGAGAACAATCAAAGCAAACCTTTTTATTATCAGAGTTGTATGACGGGACTTTTTTTCGGATCGTTTAATCCTATACACAGGGGACACCTGCAAATAGCCCGTTGTCTTTTGGAACAGGGGTTTGTTGATCGGGTATTGTTTGTTGTGAGTCCGCAAAATCCCTTCAAAAAAGGACAGGAGTTGCTTGATGCTGAAAAAAGAATAGAGATTGCAGCAAAAGCTGTAGCGGGTGATGAACGTATGGAGGTCAGTGATATTGAGTTATCTATGCCCAGACCCTCCTATACGATAGATACGTTAAATCAGTTTTCCCGCTTGAATCCCGAAGAGTGTTTTGCCCTGATTATGGGAGAGGATAATTTAAAGAATTTTCCTATGTGGAAAGGGTATGAAGCTATCCGGCAGAAGTATTCCGTATTGGTTTATCCCCGGGGCGGTTCTTCCTTGCAGGGGGAGATTGGCGATTCCCGGATTCGTTTTGTAAATGCACCCTTGTTTCCCGTTTCTTCAACGGAGATCAGGGAGAAAATAAAGAATGGAGAAGATATTACACCTTTTGTTCCGGCAGAAGTGCATGACTTGGTTCTCAACTATTATCGGCAGAGATGGTAAAAGTATATTTATTGTTCGTTTTTATTATAAGTTGCCAGTGTATGGTGGCACAGGATGCTGTTAAATGGCTTCAAAGGGATAATGCCATTCGGAGCAAGGGGCGTCCGGTCGTTTCAGCCTGGCATACGGGGACTGCCGGTATTATCAAAAATGATGGGGCGGAACTCAGCCTTTTTAATACCTCCAGAGTGGGTATGACTGAAAAGACAGAACTCTTGTTCCGCATAGGCGAAGAGTGGATTTTGCCTAATGTCGGAATAAAACATCGCTGGTGGGGAAACGACCGTTTCAGACTTTCTTCGGAACATCATTTGTATTACACCTGGCCCTTATTGAAAATCCTGCAAAAGACCCAAATCAAGGACTTGATTCCCGACACGGTTCCGTTAAATCATGGCATAGCTATGCGAAATGAGCTTTTGTTTTCCTGGTTGATGAATCCGCAAAATTCCGGTTGTCCAGACCCTGCTGCCGAAAAAATACTGACGTTGCGGGCAGGTGTTGAGTTTTATGCCGGCCAAAGCAATAAGCAGATACAACCTTTTGATTGGTTTCATACGCTTTATCATACCCGGATTTTTCAAAATGAGGTCTTGTATTACGGAGGGTTGCAATTTGATTCTTATTTTTCCAGGGCTTTTCATTACAGTGTGAATGCTTTGTATTACAGCATTGGTTTTACCGAAGACTTTGCTGCTGAAAGTAATGTCAGATTAACTTATTACGTTTCACGTCGGATTGGGATTTCCGCCTCCTGTAAGGCTGCCTATATGAAAATTTCCGAAAGCCAGTCGACAGAAATGGTTGATGTGAACACACCGACAGCCAATTATACACGTAAAAATCAGTTTTCCATTCTTCCTTTGTTGGATATTACTTATCTGATTCGCCCGGACCGGGGAGAAATACAACACGGTTTGTTCAGAAACCGAAAGAAAATGAGATGATAGTGTCCGTCGCTGATTTGCCGGAATGAATGCTTGCCGCAAAAAATGGTTCTACCGGAAGATGGCTTAGCGATTCTGTATAATTATTCCGGAGGTTGTATGAATATGCACTCTTTGAAAGGGTTATGTGTTTGTTTGTGAAAAAGATAGAAAATTACATGTTTGACTGAAACAGAAAAATAATGCTAAAAACAATTTATAAATTTGTTCTGTCAAACCTATAATTTTGTTCTGTATGGCTTTTGTTACGAAAGAGAAATTATTCTCCAGGGATTTTTTCATCACTTATGCGTGGTTATTGGGAGGGTGCTTTGTTTTTGCATTGGGAGCGGTTCTTTTTGCAGAGCCCAACCGTTTTGCTCCGGGAGGGACTTACGGTTTGTCTATTGTTCTGCACCATTTGATGGGGTGGCGTACGGAATTGACAGCGTTGTGCATGGATATTCCGTTGCTGTTGATAGGGATTTATTTTTTAGGTCCCCGTTTCGGAATTAAAACAGTGATTTGCACTTTTGCCATCCCGTTTTTTATGGGGATTATTCATGAGATTTACGGTTATGAGGCTTTACTCGGTGAAAACCAGCAGTTACTTTCTGCTATTTTCGGGGGCATCGTATACGGTATCGGCATCGGTATGATTTTTAAATCCAGGGCGACTTCCGGCGGTTCGGACATTATAGCCATGATTCTGAATAAATATACTCATATTTCGCTCGGACAATTGGTGATATTGGTGGATTGCACCATTACATTGACGACCGTTCTGGCATTTGGCGAGTGGACATTGCCCATGTATTCCTGGATTGTTGTTTTTATTGAAGGCAAGGTGATAGACGTCGTTTTGGAGGGAGGCGCCGTATACAAAACGATGATGATTGTAACTAACCGGGTGGATGCCATAAAGAAAGTCATTATCGAAGATATAAACCGGGGAGCTACGCTTTTACCGGCTGTAGGCATGTATAAGGGCGAACAAAGAAATGTCATCTATACTGTTCTTACCCGTCGTGAAATGATGATTCTGCGGCATAAGATTCAGGAGCTTGATCCGGATGCTTTTATCAATGTGATTGACTCGAAGGAGATTTTGGGGCACGGATTCAAATCTCTCAAGGAGGAAAATTAAAACATACCCCGGAAAACTTTTCCGGGGTATGTTGTTCACCTTATTGTTTTTCTGTAAAGTACTTGTAAAACAGTGGAATGGTCTTTATTCCGTTGAAGAACTGTTCCAGAGGATAGTTTTCATTGGGTGAATGGATGGCGTCCGATTCCAGTCCGAAGCCCATTAAAATCGATTTAATTCCCAGAATTTCTTCAAAGGCTGCAATTACGGGTATGCTTCCTCCTGAGCGTGTAGGTATGGGAGTTTTGCCGTATACTTCCGTATAGGCTTTTTCTGCTGCCTGGTATGCAGGCAGGTCAATAGGACATACGTAAGCGGCACCCCCGTGCAGCGGAGTAACTTCCACTTTCACATAGGCCGGAGCTATCGACTCGAAATATTCTTTAAACAACTGGGCAATTTTCTCATGTTTCTGGTTGGGTACCAACCGGCAGCTAACTTTTGCGAACGCTTTTGACGGCAATATCGTTTTTGAACCTTCGCCCGTATAGCCTCCCCAGATTCCGCAAATATCGAATGTGGGACGGATTCCGGTTCTTTCATTGGTGGTATATCCTTCTTCGCCGAAGAGTTCGTCTACGCAAATTGCTTTTTTGTATGCTTCCGTATTGAAAGGGGCTTCTGCCATTTTAGCCCGCTCGGCTTCACTGACTACCAGTACATCATCATAAAATCCGGGAATGGTGATATGGCCTTTGTCATCCACCATCTGACTCAGCATTTTAGCCAGGGTATTGATCGGGTTGGCTACTGCGCCTCCAAACAGACCGGAATGCAGGTCCCGGCACGGACCGGTCATTTCTATTTGCCAATAGGCTAATCCCCTCAAGCCGGTTGTGATGGAAGGAACGTCCGGAGCAATCATTCCGGTGTCTGATACCAGGATGATATCGGCTTTCAGCATCTCTTTGTATTTTCTGCAAAAGTCAGGCAGGTGAGCGGAACCGATTTCTTCTTCTCCTTCGATCATGAATTTCACGTTGCAGGGCAACTGACCTGTTTTCACCATGAATTCAAAAGCTTTCGCGTGCATGAAACACTGTCCTTTATCGTCATCGGCTCCCCGTGCCCAGATTTTTCCGTCTTTTATCACAGGTTCAAAAGGATTTGTATTCCACAATTTTACCGGATCGACAGGCATGACGTCCATGTGGCCGTATACCAGTACTGTGGGTAGAGAAGCATCGATTATTTTTTCTCCATAAGTCACAGGATTACCTTCCGTTTCATACACTTCGGCCTTGTCTGCACCTGCTTTCAGCAATATTTCTTTCCATTTTTCAGCACATTTGTACATGTCCTGTTTATGTTCTGTCATCGACGAGACAGATGGAATGCGTATTAATTCAAACAATTCATCCAAAAAACGGTTTTGGTTCGTTTCGATGTACTCTTTTAGTCCTTTCATAAAAATTTCAGATTAAATTACTCATCATTTTGAGTCCTGTTATTTAGTTATAAGTTTTCAATTTCTCCGCTTGTCAATCCTGTCGCCGAGATAATAAGCTTTGTCGCAATGCCGAGCGATTTCATATTCCGGGCAATTTCCAAACGGCTTTCAGCTTTTCCTTCCACTTTCCCCTCTTCTCTTCCTTGTGCCCGTCCTTCTTCCAATCCTTCAATCCGTGCCGTGTCTATCACACCGCGCTGAACACGCAAATTTTCTATATTGCGTAAATAAGCCGCACGGTCTTGCTTGTCCAAAGACGAAAATTTCAGCCGTTCCCGCGCTTCTGCCAAGCCTGGAGCCTGAGTATCGTTCCCTATCTCTCCCGTTTTAAGGAAAACAATCCATTCGTCCAAAGGTGTTACTGCTTTTTGGTCGAACTCATTCACCCGTAACACATAATATTCCGGAAATAAATCCCCCGCTGCCTGACAAATAAAACGTTCCGACTGTTGCTTCGATAGTTTCAGTACATCATGGTTGTGGATGCCCCGGAACTCCGTGCGACCGTGGTACACGTAATCCGTTCCCTGACCGAGGTCAAAGTACACGATATTCACAGAATACACCTTACGAATCTTTTCATACATATCACCTTCGGAGATGTATTCCGTTACGGCTTTCGATACGCCATAGAGCATCCGCAGGAAATAATCCAGCTCCCGGTTATTCTGCACTTCAATAATAATCAATTCGCCTTTACTGTTTTCTGCCAACAGGTCCACACGGTTGAATTTGTCGGTGATGTCCTCTTTGTTTCCTTCGCTCTCGAGAATCTTACAAATGGTAATCTTTTCCTCAAACAGGCTGCTGAGGAAGCCTTCGAGTACAACGAAGTTGCTTTTATGTCGGAGCAGGCGTTTCATGGCCCAGTCAAAACGTACAAGATGTGGTAACGGCATAGCTTCCAGTTTAAAAGTTCTTTACAAACTTAAGCCTTTTCTTTTACATTTCCAACGGCATACCGTCGTTTGCTAATCTTTCGTGATGATTCTTTTTCCGTTTTCGATTAATTCATTATTTTTGCATTGGTGTAATCAACGAATAAATTTATGTCAGATCTTTCCGAAGTTAAGATTTTCTCCGGGGAAAACAGCAAATATATTGCTGAAAATATTGCCAAATCCATTCATTTGGAACTCGGGAAAAAAACCTTACTACATTTCAGTGACGGAGAATTTGCAACGGCTTATGATGAAACCGTGAGAGGTGATCATGTTTTCATCGTACAGTCTACATTTCCGCCCAGTGATAACCTTATGGAGTTATTAATGCTGATCGATGCGGCCAAGCGTGCGTCTGCCTATAAAGTTGTTGCCGTGATCCCGTATTTCGGTTTTGCACGTCAGGACAGAAAGGATCGTCCGAGGGTTGCCATTGGTGCCAAACTGGTCGCAAACATGTTGCGTGCTGCCGGTGTGGACCGGATCATGACGATGGACCTTCACGCTGACCAGATTCAGGGATTTTTTGATATTCCTGTTGACCATTTGTATGGTTCAACCGTATTGGCTCCTTACATCCGGTCATTAAAACTGGATAACCTGGCCATTGCATCTCCGGACATCGGCGGTTCAAAAAGAGCCAATTCGTGGGCAAAATTCTTTAACTCCGGATTGGTGATTTGTCATAAGACCCGGGAAAGGCCGAACGAAGTGGCGGAAATGAAGGCTATCGGAAATGTGGAAGGGAAAAACGTGGTTATTGTAGACGACATGATCGACACTGCAGGAACCATTTGCAAAGCTGCTGACATGTTGAGTAAAATGGGGGCTAAGTCTGTGCGTGCGGTGGCAACACATGCCGTACTTTCCGGAGAGGCGTATGAAAGAATTGAAAATTCCGCTTTGGAGGAGGTTATTTTTACCGATTCCATTCCGTTGAAACGGCAGTCTCCGAAGATAAAAATCATCTCCGTTGCCGGTATGTTTGCTGAAACCATCAGAAACGTGGTAGAACACAAATCCATCAGCGATCATTTTATTTTGTAATAAAATCAAGGCAGTCACGCTGCTTTGTTTTTCCATACTCAAAAGGGCTGTTTAACTGTCAAAAGGTTTTTCAGCCCTTTTTCCGTTTTTTACCGGTATAGCATTTCCTTTTTTCTTTTATATCTTTGTACGTCAAATGAAAAAATCAAATCGGTCATATTATGGAATATAACTTCAGAGAAGTAGAAAAAAAGTGGCAAAATTACTGGAAAGAAAACAAAACCTATCAGGTCAAAGCCGATGCCTCAAAGCCTAAATACTACGTTTTGGATATGTTTCCTTACCCTTCGGGGGCAGGGTTGCATGTGGGGCATCCTCTCGGTTATATTGCCTCCGATATATATTCACGTTTCAAACGTCTGAAAGGCTTCAACGTTTTGCATCCCATGGGATACGATGCGTATGGTTTACCCGCAGAGCAATATGCCATACAAACCGGACAGCATCCGGCTATCACGACAGAAAAAAATATTGCGCGCTATCGGGAACAGTTGGATAAAATCGGATTCTCTTTCGATTGGGACAGGGAAGTCCGGACTTGTGACCCCAGTTATTATAAATGGACACAGTGGGCGTTTATCCGGATGTTCAACAGTTTTTACTCTTACGATGAGAAAAAGGCGCTTCCTGTCTCCTCTCTGATAAAAGTTTTTGAGACCAACGGAACCCAGGGGTTGAATGTGGCCTGCGGGGAAGAATTTCATTTCACGGCGGAAGAGTGGAAAGCCAAAAGCACGAAAGAACAACAGGAGATTTTATTGAATTACCGTCTGGCATACTTAGCCGACACGATGGTGAACTGGTGTCCGCAGTTGGGTACTGTTTTAGCCAATGATGAGGTAAAAGAGGGACTTTCCGTTCGGGGAGGTTATCCGGTGGTTCAGAAAAAAATGCGTCAGTGGTCTTTGCGCGTATCTGCGTATGCACAACGCTTATTGGACGGACTGGACACGATTGACTGGTCTGATTCGTTAAAAGACATTCAACGCAACTGGATTGGCCGTTCGCAAGGTGCCGATATTATATTCGATGTCAAGGACAGCGATGTGAAATTGCAGATTTTCACGACCCGTCCCGATACGATTTTCGGCGTGAGCTTTATGGTGCTGGCGCCTGAAAGTGATTATGTGAAGCAATTGGTGACCCCTTCACAACAGAAAGCAGTAGAGGAATATCTCGACTATGTATCCAAACGTACGGAACGCGAACGACAGAGTGAAGTGAAAAAAGTGACGGGAGTATTCTCCGGCGCTTATGCTGTCAATCCGTTTACCCATGAAGCCATTCCGGTTTGGATTAGCGAGTATGTTTTAGCGGGTTACGGTACGGGAGCCATTATGGCCGTTCCGGCTCATGATAGCCGTGACTATGCGTTTGCCCGGAAATTCGATTTACCTATTGTGCCGGTGATTGATAACGGTCAGGCGATAGACTTAAGTGAAAGTTCATACGATGCCAAAGAGGGGAAGATGATTAACAGCGGCATGCTCAACGGGCTGGAAGTAAAACAGGCGATAGCTAAAATTGCCGAAGAGGTAGAGGCAAGAGGCATCGGGAAAAGTAAAATAAATTACCGTCTCCGTGATGCTATATTCAGCCGCCAGCGGTATTGGGGAGAACCGTTTCCGGTTTATTACAAGGATGATATGCCGTATATGCTGGATGAGTCCAAATTACCCTTGGAATTGCCGGAGATTGATAAATATCTGCCTACTGAAAGCGGGGAACCGCCTTTAGGACGGGCTAAGAACTGGACGACGGAGGAGGGCTATCCTTTGGAACTGAATACGATGCCGGGATTTGCCGGCTCTTCCGCCTATTACCTGCGCTACATGGATCCTCACAATGATGAGGCTTTGGTAAGCCGCGAAGCCAATGAATACTGGAGAAACGTAGACCTGTATCTGGGAGGGGCCGAGCATGCCACCGGACATCTTATCTACTCCCGCTTTTGGAATCATTTCCTGTATGATTTGGGGTATGTTTGTGAACCGGAGCCCTTTAAGAAACTGATAAATCAGGGGATGATACAGGGTCGCTCCAATTTTGTGTACCGCATACAGGGTACCAATACATTCGTTTCCTGCGGTTTGAAAAATCAGTATGATACGACGGAAATCCATGTTAATGTCAACATTGTGCACAATGATGTACTTGACCTGGAGGCTTTCAAAAATTGGATGCCGGAGTTTGCCGATGCCGAATTTATCCTTGAAGACGGGAAATACATCTGCGGATGGGCTGTGGAAAAAATGTCCAAATCCATGTTTAATGTGGTCAATCCCGACGATATTATTGAGGAATTCGGAGCCGATACATTAAGATTATATGAAATGTTTCTGGGTCCTTTGGAAGCCCATAAGCCTTGGGATACGCAAGGCATTGACGGCGTTTTCAAATTCCTGAAAAAATTCTGGCGGTTGTATGTCAATGACGACCAATTGATTGTCACGGATGAGGAGCCTACGAAGGAAGAGCTGAAGGTGCTGCATAAGACCATTAAGAAAATTGAATCGGATATTGAAAATTTCTCTTTTAATACTTCTGTTCCGGCATTTATGATTGCAACCAATGAGCTGACCGCCTTGAAATGCAACAAAAAGGCAGTTTTGGAGCCGTTGATTGTCACACTTGCTCCCTATGCTCCGCATATTGCAGAGGAGTTGTGGCACCGTTTGGGACACGCCGGAAGTGTAAATGAAACAGTATTTCCTAAATGGGAGGAAAAATACCTGACGGAAGATAGTTTTGATTATCCGGTTTCTTTTAACGGGAAAGTGAGATTTAAGCTGAATATGTCTCTGACTGCAACCAATTCCGATATTGAAGCAGCAGTCCTGGCAGCACCGGAAACGGCGAAATACCTGGATGGAAAACCGGTGAAAAAGATGATTATCGTACCGAAGAAAATCATCAACATTGTTATCTGACAAGAGAGCTGAAAGATAGGTAACGGGGCGTAAGTCCCGTTATTTTTTTGCCGAGGGGACGATAAACAAGACGCTTGCCGTTCCGATACCTCCTAAAATCAGCAAAAGGAGGCGTATATGACCGTTTTCAATCACTCCGAAAGCCGAGATACTGATCATAGTCCACATGCAGGCTATCGAGAAAAATTTGGCGCCCGGTGTCATTCCGCGGCGTTCCTCGTAACGGCGGATGTATTTTCCTAAAACGGAACCATGCAGCCAATTGTGCAGTCGTCCGGAACTTTTGTAGAAGAGCCAGGAACTGAGCAGTAAAAATGGCGTTGTGGGCAAACCCGGAATAAATATCCCGATGATGCCCAATATGACGGAAAGTACACCGACAGCGATGTAAAGGACGTTGCGCATACTAATCTAAAATCTGTTTTACCGCCTGACAATAATCGGACAACCGGGTCGCTTTCCGGATTTTCTTTATAATTTTCCGATCTGTATCCGGCAGGAGGTAATCCCAAAGCGTTTTCATTTTGTTCAGCAGTTGACTTTCTCCCTGCAAGTAATTTTTGTAGTCGTTTAGCAGGGCTTCATGGAAAGCATAAACCTGTTTTTTACGTTCCGCCTCCGGTTTTGTTTCATTTTTATAAAAATCGGCAGCCATCCACGGCGAAGACAGTAGTCCACGACCTGCTAAAATACCTCGTAGCCGCTGATATTCTTGAAAAACTTGATGAATTTCTTCTGTCGATTTTAAATCGCCGTTATAGAAAACCGGATGCTCACAAGCCTGATAAAACCGGGAAAAAGAGTTGTAATCGGGAGAACCTTTGTATTGTTGGATGCCAATTCTTGCGTGAAGCGAGACACAGTCTAAGCGAAGATTGTTTATTATGGACAATAAATTATGAGCTTCGCCCGCATTCTTCCATCCCAATCTCATTTTGACTGAAAAACGGATATCCGGAAATTCTTCTATAGGGCTGAGAGTCTCTTTTACCAATTCCGGATAAGGCAGCATACCTGCTCCTTTTTTCTTTCCGGCGATGAGGGGAAAGGGGCAGCCCAAATTAATGTCAATCCGTTGGTACCCGTTGCTCGCAACCAATCGGGTCAATTCTCGGAATTCGTCGGCATTTCCCGGCAGAATCTGGGGAATAAGCAGAGGAACGGAATTATTTGCCGGATTCATGTCCCGGAGATCCCGGTTGCGGAAAGCGTGTCCGGGTTCCAAACGTATAAAAGGGGTATAATACGCATCCGCCCCGCCGAAAAAACGGGCGAAATTGTTACGATATATCCAGTCCGTATACCCCTGCAAAGGGGCGAAATGAATTTCATATCCTTGTGCATTCATGGAATTTGAAATTTTTGTCTTTTTGCGGTTTATGCCTTACCGTTGTCAAAATGCGGTTAAAGATAAAGAAAGCTTCCGGAAGTTTTTTATCTTTGAAAAATTAAACCGTAATGAATATGAAAAAAACGAGTCTCTTTCTTCTGTTTCTTTTGCTTGTCCTGTTCACAAATGCACAATCGGATGAGCGGGGATATATTGTAAAAGTCGGCGATATGGCTCCGGATATTGAAATCCGTTACTTGGACGGAACAGTAAAGAAATTGTCCGATTTCAAAGGAAAAGTCGTCATGTTGCAATTTACTGCCAGCTGGTGTGGCGTGTGCCGGAAAGAGATGCCCTATATTGAAAAAGACATCTGGCAGAAACATAAAAACAACTCCGCCTTCGCCTTAATCGGCATCGATTTGAAAGAGAGTGCGGAAAAAACGGCAAAATTTGCCCGGGATTTGAAAATCACCTATCCTTTGACCCTGGATACCGAAGGAGAGTCTTTTTATGCGTATGCCGCTAAAAATGCAGGTGTCACCCGCAATATCATTGTGGATAAACAGGGAAAAATCGTTTACCTCACTCGCCTTTATAATCCCCGGGAATTTCAGGAAATGATCCGGGTAATTGAAAAGCTTTTGAAATAACGGGGACGCAACCGTTCCGATAGCAGGAATGCCCTTTACTGTTTCAGGGCTTCCTTTATCGTTTCGTCCGTCATTCTGAGAATGGGGTAAAAGCCGTCATCGTCGAGGACGTGCCGTCCGATATACGCCTGGATATAGTTTTGAATGATTTTGTAGGAAGTCTTTAAATCCTTGGGATTTTTCTTTATTCCTCGTTGGGAGGCGTATTGCACCATTTCTCCGACCAAATCAAACCGGTCAAGATATTTCAGCAAAGCCTTGTAGTCTTTGATCCCGCTCATTTCTGCCCGGTGGCGGTCCATAAAGTCGAAAGTAAAATCGTACAATTTCATGGAACGGTTCAGTTCGCCCAGGTATTTTGAATACCCTACCGTGTCTACCGGTACAAAAACATCGGGCATGATTCCTCCTCCTCCGTATACCGTGCGTCCTCCGACGGTCTGGAATTTCAGGTTTTCATCAAAGTGAATACTGTCTTTTACCTCCAGTTCGCCGTGTACGACTCTCTGATAAAAATCGCTGTAATATTTTTCTTTGCCTTCATCATAGGGACGTTGAATGGAACGGCCCGAAGGGATGTAATACCGGGCAATGGTTAAACGTAAGGCCGAACCGTCCGGTAACATCCGCTGTTCCTGTACCAGTCCTTTGCCAAAGGAACGGCGTCCCACAATCACACCCCGGTCATTGTCCTGTATCGCTCCGGCAAATATCTCACTGGCGGAAGCACTGGCCTCATTAATCAGTACAACCAACGACAGGTCTTTAAAGCGTCCTTTGCCGTTGGAGTAATAATCGGAACGGGGAGAAGCTTTCCCTTGGGTATATAAAATCAGTTTGTTGCCATCCAGAAACTCATTTACCATTTTCAGGGCTATCGGCAGGATTCCTCCTTCATTGTTTCTCAAATCAACAATTAATTTCTTCATTCCCTGTTTTTGCAGTGTCTCCAATGCTGTGATAAATTCGTCATAAGTGTTCATGCCGAACGTCCTCACTTTCACATATCCGGTGGTGTCGTTTGCCATATAAGCCACTTCCACACTCTTTATCGGAATGTTTCCCCGTACCACTTTCTTGACCATTGGTTTCTGTCCACGACGCAAAATAGTGAGGGTGACTTCCGTATCCAATTGTCCCCGCATCATGGCCATGATTTTTTTATCGTCCATTTTCACTCCGGCAATTAACGTGTCATTTACTCGGATAATGCGGTCGCCGTCCTGGATTCCGGCGGCCTCCGAAGGCCCTCCGGGCACTACTTTTACCACCGTAACCGTGTCCAGGTATTTGTAAAACTGCACGCCGATTCCCCCGAAATTACCGGTCATGCCTTCGTTGACTTTTTCCAGGTCTTTTGCCGGAATGTAGACGGTGTGAGGGTCGAGGTCCTTGATAATCGCTTCGACAGCGCCTTCTTCTATTTTTTTTATATCTACCGTATCGACATAGGAATGATTAATCATATTCAGTATCATGTCCATTTTACTTCCCTGCACCGGTAAAAATAATTCCCGCTTATTCTGAATGTCCTTGCGGATAAACAGGGAGTTGATAAACATTCCTGCCACTATCGCCAGAGCGACGATAATCGGCATTAAAATCATTCTTATGCTGTTTTTGTACATAACCTTCTAATTTATTTCCACCAATTCAACTTCAACGTTCGCTTTTTTCAATAATTCTATTCCATCTGCATAGCGGTATTGTTCGGAATATACCACACGCCGTATTCCGGCCTGTATGATCAGTTTTGCACATTCGATGCAAGGGGAAGCCGTGACATACAGTGTCGCCCCTTCACTGCTGTTGCTTGATTTTGCTACTTTCGTTATGGCATTGGCTTCGGCATGCAATACGTAAGGTTTAGTCACATTTTCTTCGTCTTCACACCGGTTTTCAAAACCGGAAGGAGTACCATTGTATCCGTCTGAAATAATCGATTTGTCTTTTACAATCAGAGCACCCACCTGCCGCCGTTGGCAATAGGAGTTTTCAGACCAAATCCGGGCCATGCGCAGATAACGTTTATCCAATACTGATTTTTTTTCCTCTTCCGTCATGACTATTTTTTTCTCTCTCCCAAATAGTTTATCATTTCATAGAATGCAGCTTTCCGGCTTTCCCCGACATCGATTTTATCCAGGGCTTCCCGGCTTTTTTTGAGGTAGTTCTCGATGGTTTTCAATGTCAGTTCCCGTATTCCCAAGCGATTGTAAATCGCTGTGACTGCTTCCACTTTTTCATTGGCGTCGAAGTCTTTTTTGTCAAGCCAGGATTGCAGTAGGGCTTTATCCTCTTCGCCTGCCAGTTCAAGGGCTTTAATCAGAAGATAGGTTTTTTTGTTTTCCGTGATGTCTCCTCCAATCTTTTTACCAAACTCCGCCACGTCTCCATAGACATCCAGGTAATCGTCCTGCAACTGAAAAGCCAGACCTAAAAATCCGCCGAAGTCATACAAGGCTTTGTACTCGTGTTCCGGAGCCCCTGCAATCAAGGCGCCGTGGCGCAAACTGCCGGCAATCAGCACCGAGGTTTTCAGATAAATCATGTGGATGTATTCTTCTTCCGTTACGTCATTCCGGGTTTCAAATTCCATGTCGTATTGCTGGCCTTTGCATACATCCATTGCTACCTGGTTGAATCCGTCGATAACCTGCCGCAGGTAGCGGTCTTCACAGGTTTCGATGTATTTATAGGCGGTGATTGCTGCCGCATCGCCGCTTAAAATGGCTACGTTGCTGTTCCACTTCTTGTGTACCGTCAGGCGTCCTCGTCTCAGCTCGGCATCGTCCATCACATCGTCGTGCAAAAGTGTGTAATTGTGGAAAATCTCTATCCCGATAGCTGATTTCAATGCTTTTTCAATATCGTCCCGGTATAAATTGTAGGACATCAGCGCTAATACTGGCCTCAGACGTTTTCCGCCGTCTTCCAGAATATACTGAATCGGTTCAAACAAAGAAACAGGTTCTTCCACATACTCCTGTTTGGAAAACTCCCGGCTGATGATTTCCCTCAATTGTTCTATGGTATACATCATGTTTGTTAATTATTTACGGAATTTCTGTGATAGGATTCTGCCCTATTAAGCGCCTAAATTACAAAAAAAGTGGAATAAAAACAGGGAGAAGGGATGCTTATTTTAACTTATTGTCCTCCCCACAACCTCCCTGCGAAGTCCCCCTCTCTTTTATCTCTCCTGTACCTTTCCTGTACTCCCTCCGACCTGCCGGTTACAGGAGTAATACAGGAGACATAGAGTATATATGGAACAGAGTGAGACCTTGTAGCAAGATACTACATACTTTTCCACTGAAAAACGGGAAATAAAAAACATTCCATTATTGCGATAAAAATGCCCACAGACAATCTTTGTGGGCATTTGGAAAGTATAAATATTTAAAAATTATTTCTTATCTCGTAATGCTTCCTACAACAGGCTGACTTTTTCCTGTTCGGTTTTCAACAAACGTTCAAAAAATTCGGCAACTTTATCCATGGGGTTAAAGTTGAGATGATAAAAGAAAAAGACATCTCACCTGTGAGATAATCCTAATATTTGTTTGTAGTTATCAGTTGCCAACCTTATAAAATTGTCAGATTGACACGGCGCCCAAGCCCCTCGAATATGCGGAAAAGGGTGCTTAACTGCACATCAGCTTTCCCGTTTTCAAGACGAGAGATGTAGGTCTTTTTCGTGCCGATTTTTTCAGCAAGTTGCTCTTGTGTCAATCCAACGCGGCGGCGTTCTTCTTTTAATGTTTCCGCGAGACAAAAAACACGGCTTTCATGATCAAACTGTTCACGTTCTGATGTCCCTTTAACGCCATATTCCACATCAAGTAATTCATTAAGAGTATTGCAGGCCATCAGTCTTTTAGTCTTATTCTTTTCCATTTTCTTTTTCCTTGAAATATTCATTCATCAGTTTTTGGGCTTTGTCTATTTCTTTTTTGGGTGTTTTCTGCGTTTTTTTCTGAAATGCATGGAATAGCACTACCAGATTGCCTTCATCAAAACAACAGAATATCCGGAATATGTTGCCACCCGATTCTATCCGGATTTCATACAGTCCTTTGACATTCTCAATATTGCGGAGAATTGAATTCGGTAGTCGCTCAACCTCCTGTACCCAAACAAGAATCTGGGCTATCTTTTTCTTGACTTGCGGTGTCTGCGCAGCGAAGAACTTATTGAAATGATGTCTGTAAAATTTGACTGTCCTATTTGCCATAGGATTTATCGTTACTCCTACAAAGTTAACGAAAAAGTTTACTTCAACAAAATAAATGAAGACTATTTTGAGGGCGATAGGTGGAAGGTTCTTTACCGCCTGCATGTTGCAGGCATCCTGTATTTAAAAATGCCTGAGAAATACATCCCACAGGCGGGGATTCATGAATAGCGGGAAGATGAACCCGTACACGGCGCCGAAAAAATGGGCGTTGTGGTTGATGTTGTCGCCTCCTCGTTTTGCCATGTATTGGCAGTATATCAGATAAATCACTCCAAACACAATGCCGGGAACAGGAATAGCGGCGAAAAGCAGTATCTTGTCCCACGGATTGAGAAATATGGAAGTAAACAGAATGGCGGACACGGCACCGGAGGCTCCGATGGAACGATACCATGCTGCATTCCGGTATTTTATCACGTCAGGCAGGGAGGCGATAATCATGGCGCCGAAGTAAAGCAGTAAATAGTTTAGAGTTCCCCAGCCTGCGGCCTCAAACACCTTTTCGATGTATGTGCCGAAAGACCAATAGGTGAACATGTTTACAAAAAGGTGCGTGGTGTCGGCGTGAACAAACCCATGTGTGATAATCCGGTACCATTCGTGACGGTGAATCACACAATAGGGATTCAAGGCTAATTTTTCAAACAATTGCCGGTTATTGAAACAGGTCAGGGAGACAAAAACCGTCAGGGCAATGATGATGTAGGTTATCATGGCATTGGGTGGCTATAAAAAACAATTTATTCCAGATAGGTATAACCATACAGGCCGGAACGGTAATTAGAAAGGAACTCCCGCCCTTCTGCTGCGGAGATGATACCTTTTTTGACAGAAGTGGTTACCCATACCTCTACAGTGCGTGCCATTTTTTTCGGATTGAATTGTACGTAATCCAATACATCCGCCACGGTTTCCCCTTCAATGACTTTGTCTATGACATACTCATTCCCTTTCACTTTGATGTGGACGGCGTTTGTGTCTCCGAATAAGTTGTGCAAGTCTCCCAGGATTTCCTGGTAAGCACCCACCAGAAATACCCCCAGATAATAAGGTTCTTTATTGTTCAGTTCGTGCACCGGCAAATGGTAGGAAAAATTGCGGGTAGAGATGAAATTATCTATTTTACCGTCCGAGTCGCAGGTGATGTCCTGTATTGTAGCGGATTTCGTCGGTTGTTCATTGAGCCGGGAAATAGGGACAATCGGGAATATTTGGTCGATGGCCCAGGAATCCGGAAGCGATTGGAACAACGAGAAATTGCAGAAATACTTGTCCGGCAACATTTTGGCGATTTTCTTCAATTCGTCCGGAGCGTGCTTTGTTGCTTCCGCCATGGCATATACCTCGCGGGCTACGGACCAGAACAGCCGTTCCACTTGTGCTCGGGTACGGAGATCAATCAATCCCAGATTGAAAAGTCCCAGTGCATCTTCCCGGCATTGAACGGCATCGTGCCACGTTTCGAGCAAACGGGGCTGGTTGAGGTTTTCCCACAGGTCATACAACTCTTTCACTAATTCATGGGCGTCTTCTTTTATCTCTTCGTTTTCGTCGAATGCCGGTAAATGAGTGCTTGCCAGTGCCTCGAACACGAGTACCGAATGGTGGGCAGTCAGAGAGCGTCCCGATTCGGTAATAATATTAGGTTGCCGGAGATTGTTTTTTTCGCACGCATCAACGATAGAGGAAACAGCGTCGTTTACATATTCCTGAATGGAATAGTTCATGCTGTTGCCGGAGGTGGCGGAACGCGTACCGTCGTAATCCACGCCCAGACCGCCGCCGATATCAACAAAATTGATGCTGTAACCCATGTTCTGCAACTGGACATAAAACTGGGAAGCCTCTTTCAGTGCCGTTTTGATGCGACGGATATTGGTGACCTGGCTGCCGATGTGGAAATGAATCAACTGGAGGCAATCTTTCATTTTATAATCCTCCAAAATATCGAGGGCTTCCAGCAATTCACTTGAATTTACGCCGAATTTGCTGACATCGCCGCCCGATTCCTCCCATTTCCCGCTGCCTGAACTTGCCAGTTTTATCCGGATTCCGATGTTGGGACGGATATTCATCTTCCGGGCTAACTTGGCAATGTTGCGAAGCTCCATGAGTTTCTCCACAACCAGATAAATACGTTTCCCCATTTTCTGAGCCAACAGGGCAAGTTCTATATAACTTTCGTCCTTGTAACCGTTGCAGATAATCATAGCCTCGTCATCAATATCGATGGAAAGAACCGCATGCAATTCCGGTTTTGACCCGGCTTCCAGTCCGATATTAAATTTATTGCCGTGGCTGACAATTTCCTCAACAACGGGGCGCATCTGATTCACCTTAATGGGATAGATGATGAAATTTTTGGAAGTATATCCGTATTCTTTGGCGGCCAGTTCGAAACAATGGGAGATTTTTTCGATTCTGTTGTCCAGGATATCCGGAAACCTCAACAACACCGGGGCTTCGACATCACGCAACTGCAACTCTTCCATGAGTTCTTTCAAATCGATGGAAGGCCCTCCTGTTTTCGGTGTTACGGCGACATGCCCTTTGTCATTGATAGAAAAATAATTCAGGCCCCAACCGTTGATGTTATACAGTTCAGCCGAATCATCAATACTCCATTTTCTCATTCCTTGATAACGATAGTTTTAATTGACGTATATACGCGCAAAACTACAACATTAATTCAATATTGATGAAAAAAGGCAGCAGAAATTATGCAGGCAGAAATAAAACCTGTTGTAATTACGGATTCCCGTGAATATATAACAAGGCACCGTCTTTAATCGTGTTGATAATTTCCCGGCTTACGGCAGGGGGGAGTGCGGGGCATCCCAGGCTTCGCCCCAGGCGTCCCTGCTTTTTGATGACGGCAGGGTCTGCGTATTTGGCCCCGTGCATCACAATCGCCCGTTCCTTCGCCTTGTCATTTTTCCCTTTTTCCAGTCCTTCCAGAATGAGCGAATAGCCGTTTTTCCCGTAATACGTGTCGCCCGTCCGGAAAAAGCCGAGGGAACTTTTGAAGGATTGGGGCTGATTGGAGAAAGAGACGGCATAATTCCCTCCGCTGTTCCTTCCGTGGGAAACGTGTGATTTGAACAGGGTTTGCTGCTCTTGTAAGTCAATGACGCACAGCCGTTGTTCCGTAGAAGGTTTGGTAAAATCAATCAGCGTGAGAATCGCCCTTTCCTGCTCAAACTGGCGAAAGCCTTTCAAGGCTTCATCAAATGCGGGAAAGCCGACCACGTCTTTTAAATTCAGTTCATGATACAAACGACGGCTGTCGGTTGAAATTTTTACTGCCGAATCCGGATTTCCTTTTGTAACATGATAACAACACACCAAAAAAAATAAACACCACGCTTTGTACATACTTTAATTTAGTCGTAAATGATGATTAGCGCCCTGTCTGTCGAAGCCCAATCGTAAATGAACTTGGAATGCGACGTAGCACTTCGGACACACATGTGCGATCGTGGAACCGTTCCGAGCGACCAACTGAACTCCGACACCTTTTTGTTCGGATAATTCACCGGCACACCGTGAATGTATCCTCCCCCCGAAAAACGGCTCGCCCACGGCGCATACCCCGCAAGCTCTGAATTGCCGTCCTTGGTGAACATCATGGAGGTGGTTTTTGAGCGTACGACAAATATTCCGGTAGGAGTTTCCTGTCTGTACGGCGGCCTCCTGACACCGGTTGTGGCGGGATTCATACTCCTCACCAGCCACGCGGTATCAGTTTGTTCTAAAGTCACAATGTTCTGGTTCGTACGGTCCACAAAAATTGTTTTTGTAAATCTTCTCACCGGCAATCGGTCAACATACTTGCTTGGTACCAGCCAGACGCCGTCAAATTCTGCCGGGACAATGACCAGATAGTCAGCGCTATCCCGTAGAATCCACACCAAAGCTCCGTCCTTTCCGTAGCATTCGGGAGCGCTTAAATTGCCCGTCCGGTAAAAGGGGATGCCTTGGTCCCGTTTGGTGCCGTTTTTATCCACTACATGCTTGTATGAATTGTGCTTGAATGAGTTGACTAATGGTGCCAGTCCATTCTTATTTTTATAATTATTCAGTGCTCCGAATTCTGTGGCGATTTCTTCCAGAATAAGCAACGAATCCAGTTTCTGCGAAATTTTATTCCATTGAATCTGACGCACTGTTTTCTTATATTTGTAATGATCTTTCAGCGTGTGCTGATTATATTGCAACGCCTTCTCTATCCGGACCCCCGAAACGAGGGTCCAGCCGAATAGAAAAAACGCAATGAAAATGATTGTTTTTTTCATCGTTCAATCTTTGGATTACGAATTTTTCTATTCGATACGTAAAAATACAAGCTAATTTCCGGAATCCCACCCGCCTTTTGTATTATTTATGGAAACTTCACATTCCCCAATGAGTAAATAGCGGAGATTAAAAAACTTGAAACCTCTTATATTATACAAATGTTTCATATTTTTGTAATGAGGTAAAAATAAATGCTATGCCTACATTTTATTATAAACGGTCTTCGTTTTTTCTTCTATGCATTTGACCATGAGCCAATCCATGTTCATATTGAGGGAGCTGAGGGGAATGCAGAGTTTTTACTTGAACCGGAAGTTACCTTGATTGAAAACAAAGGTTTAAAAGTAAAAACAGATCAGAGAAGCGTTCAAGGCGATAGAAGAAAATAAAGAAGTAATCAAAGAGAGATGGGCTGAATTTCATTAATTTAAAGGGATATGAAAAAATTATGGTTTGATGAAAAATATGCTTACTTGGAGCATGAAGATGGAAAAATCGGGCGGTTGCTTATTACCCGTTCTCCCCGGTTGGTAAGAGCTACGAAAAAAGAACTGGAAAATTATCGGTTGATGGTTGACGGGATTCATTGGACGGCCGTGGACGAAGATATCCCGTTTAGTGCGTTTGATAATAAAGAAACAGAGTTGTCCGTGGATTTGGGAGCTATTCCGGAATATATCTCTATGTCTTATTTGGCACAACGTTTTTTTGGACGTTCCCGGAGTTGGCTTCATAACAAACTGAAAGGAAATTTTGCCAATGGAAAACCGATAGCTTTTAATCCGCAGGAAAGAGCGGAATTAAAAAAAGCTCTTGAAACTTTAGCCAGTGAAATAAAAGAAGCGGCAACACAATTATCTTAATGAACGAAAGAAAAATATCAAATAGTTCTGATACTTTCTAGTCGTTCTCCTGACTTAAAAACAAAAAAACGCACTGAAAATCAGTGGGTCCCTTTTCTGTCGAGATGACTGGAATTTTGATGTCACTGGAAGCTTTTAATTTATATTGTTTTAGTTTTTGTCAATTTTATCAATTAAAAATGAATTCCTATTCTATACAATAAAAACTATAGACCTTATATTATTCTACATCTTTCTCCGAAGCCTGAACATATCTACAGGGAATAAAATCACTGTCTTTAAAATCTTTCAATAAAGATTTTTTTACATGATAAGTTTCCTCTATTACTTTTTTAGTAATAAAATCTGATCCAGAAGTCGGTTGCTTACCATTTCGTAATTTTAATCCTAAGGATGCCAAAATATTTCTTGTAATGAAGTCGTCAGGATTATATCTACGCTGAACTTGTCCATGCGTTACCAATTTATTATCCGGCATACCTTCTAATAAAGTTTCATCAACAACATAATGTGAAATCAATTCGTCTTTGGTTATACATTTATTTCCAAATAAATGATCTTTCCCAGCCTTTAGTGGCAAATTCATTGTCCTAAGCTCATCACCTGTAATTAATTTTTCATTTTCCATAGTTATAATTCTTAAGATTACCAACACCTATTTTGTTTTAACTTCTCATTTTTGTTCATAATCATTATTTTCCTTAGTATTGCAACATGAAAACGATTCTCAATATATTGTCCATCGCTTCGGTCTTCATGGTAAAATAAAATATTGTCTTTTTTTGTTAATATACTATCGGAAGTATTATTCTTTTCTTCAATAAAAATAGGGCATAAAACTTAATATCATTCTTGCAATTCTTGCTTTGTGACTTGTTATTGAATTGTTTTTCTCTTTTGTATTAGCTCGATTAAATTTAAATAAAATCACATTAGTATCACATTAGTATCACATTGATATACAATATAATATAATTATATTTATTTTCTGAGATCTGGTTATCATCACATGAATCATGCCCAATATGGGATATATTTTGCATATTTTCGAGATTTACTATCAGGGTCATCTTCTTTTATTAACTCTGATTGAATTGTATCTCGAATTATTCTTGAAGCAATTGCATAATTATGCTCTGCAATTTTAAACCTATTACGTAAAGACTGATTAGTCATTTTTTCATTTGAAACGTATTGTAGACATGCATGTTGGTAAGTAGCCCTGATCTTATCATTTTTATCCATTTCATTAAATTCTTTAAAAGCATACATTATTGTTTTAGTATGTTTTTCTTTAGTTTGAAAATCAGGAGCAGGTAACTGATATAATTCAACTGAGGAAATTACTTTATCAATACCACTTCCTTTTTCTTCGCAAATTCCTATTCTTCTCATAAAACTTGCTAGCACTTCATTTCTTGACTGAAACTCATCTATAAATCTATTTGTAGTAATTAATGGCAACCCTGGATTAGTAAATTCAATTCTATCATTAAATATTTCTATTAAAGGACCTGTTCCTGTTTCCTTAAAATCTTGATGTATTAGTGTATTAGCAACCAATTCTCTAATAGCAATGACAGGGTACATTCGTGTTTCGGTTCTAAATGCTTTACCTATTTCTTCATTTGCTGGTAATTGATCATTAATCCAATTAACTAAACCTGCAAAACCAACAGCATAACCCTTTATCCCAACTTGATCTCGTTTTGTTCGCAATCTATTTCTACCCTCATAAACAATAACCCTAGGAGCTTTACGTGATAAACTATCAAAATCTTCTAAATTTTTTGCAAACAAAATTGCTCCCAAATTTGTTATATGATATTTTTCACCTGAACTTTTAATAAATTTCTCAGATAAAAATTTATCAATGACATTCTCTATTTTCATCGGATAAGGTAATTTCAGTAAATCAAAATAAGATTGGGTATCTAAATATTTTATAATATCACTTGCTAATACATTTTTTTTAGATAATTCCCCTTCAAAAGATTTAGATAATTTCTTATTCCATATTTGTTTTTCTTTCTCCGGAAATTCGTAAAGTTTACGGGTATAGCTACCAACCCTTATATATCCTGTATAATTGAAACGAGTTGGCTCTCCATTAGCTGCAGGAATTTCAAAGATCACAATACTTTTTTCTTCGTAATCAAATTTATAAAATCTGAAATCTATACGTGGAGATAAGTATTGATGCAAAGCATTTTCTAATTCTATATGTTTGACTTTATGTAGCGATGGATTAAAATTAGTCCCAACGACTGAAATGTTATCCCTGATTCCAAAAACTAAATACCCATTTTGTTGATTAAATAAACAAGCACCATTCGACAAAGCTGAAATCCGTTCCCCTATTTCTTCAAAAGAATGAAAATTCTCCTTAAATTCAACCCATTCACATTCTTTGGGAAGTTTAAGAAGTTGCTTTAATAAATCTACTAATTCATCTTTATCCATATATCTAATTTACTATTTTTATAAGGTAAATTTATTTGAATATCTAATCTTTTAACATTTATCACATAACCATCACAAAAGTAATATGCTAAATATCAAAAAGTTATATTCGATACTTTATTGATATTGAATCATCTTATCACATAAAATCATTCATTTAAATGTGGTATCGGGCAATTAAGGTTATTGCCATTATTTGTACCAGAATTTCTGTGATAAAAATTCTTTAATTCCATAGGTCAATACTTCAAACTTAAACAATTTTTCTAATCTATATTTATTGGGGAGTCCCATCCGTATTTTAACCAGTCATAAAAACATGCAAGTTTCCTATAATGAGTTGTATAACCAGAATTATATTTATTACTTATCATGAAGTCATTAAAATTATCTTTTAAAAAGCGTTGAATATGTGGAATATCAGATTTATTTATTTTTAAATAAGGAACAAAGACACATACTTTTTTAGGATCTATATCTCTAATAACATCTTCAATAGACATTTCTTTTGTCTCATTCACTGCTTGCCGCCTATATTGGGAAACCTGAAAAGAAGTTAAAGTATTAGGTGAAAAGTTTAAACCTAACTTATTTCCCTTATACTCCACGGCAGAATTAACACCTACTTTCCTCAAGTATTTATATAAAGGTAATAAACCTGAGAGCCTGCTCCTAGTTTTTGTTAATATACTGATTGGATCATAATTTTTCTCCTCAATAATCAAATCAGAAAATAAATCTATTGCAGTCATTCCTACATAACCGACTGCTGAGTTATATTTTTGAATAGCTCCAAATCCTACGACAAATTGGATATCTTTATTATTATCAATATCTTTTTCATCAATTACACACAATTGCTTTTCTGGTTTCTCAGAATATACTATTTGATAAAATTGTTTTTTATAATGTCTTAAAGCAGGAGCAGGTATCGCTCTTTCAAAAGAATTTATTGCCTTATAAATTGGAGCATAATCATGTGTAACAATCCTTGTCGTCGGAATGATTATACCATTATTTTGAAATTCATGATTATAAATACTCATAGAATGTTCAGGCGACGGATCCCATTCTACAAAAAATAAATTGTCCTTTAAGTCATTCAATTTTTTAGAAGAAAGGCATTCTATAATGGATTTTAGTATTTTTTGAATATTAGGGTCAGAAATAGAGTAACCTAAGAAAATTATTGGATGCTCTAAAAATATTGTTATTAACTTTGCAGCAAGATATGTATTCCTTTTACTAAAATCATTATAATCATCATCCGTTAAAATCATGGTTTCCGGTTGATGGATGCAACCATGAATTTTATATATTTCACCAATACAATAACTATGCATTGTCAACAAATCTTCTTGGCCAACTAATTTTGTATATTTAGGAAATAATTGCTCTAAAACATCATCCCAGTTTGTTGTAATAATACCATCAATATTTATATGTTGTAAAAGTTCTATTTCTTCATTATATTGAGGATTTATATCTTTTATGTTTAATTTTTTTAAATATTCAGCTATTTTGAATCTTAAAACAGCTGTCGATGTTGTTATTTTTTCCTGAATCTTTTGCTTGAGAGGATCATGATCTGGAAGATTCCAAAAATGAGAATTAATTTCTTCACCTACAATTCGTGCTATTTTCGGCAGGTCAGTTCCAATAGAAGAAATATACGAATTAATATGCCTAGGAGCAAATTTTTCTAAAATTTGTAACCAAGTTGGTGAATTCAAATAATGGCGAGTGAAACCAGAACCTATAAAAAGAAATGGGGCTGTTTTCTTTTGCTGAAAAATGGATGCTAATTTTTTTTCGTTATCCATAAATGCGAACATTTAGCTGATGCTATTGATAAAATCTATTCTTATCGAATAGTAAATAATATTCGACGCATGTTTAACACGTTTATTTATATTGCTTCATTAATATTTGTATGGTCCGTTCTTTCTCTGCCAGTAATTGCTGTAAATGCTCGATCTCTTTCGCTTGAGTTTCGATCATTATATTACCATCTCCATGCTGTATTTTATTACCATTACCGGTAATTGATAAGCTTGGGTCAGATATTTCAATGTTACGGTCAAAAAAATAATCAATAGAACATTGTAATACATCCGCAATTAGTTCGATATTTCGAGCAGTTGGGTTTGCACCTTCCTTAATAAGTCCATCGAAAGTAGGTTTTGATATACCAGCTTTTTTGTATACATCCTTTTGAGAAATTCCTTTGTTTTCTATTAAAGATTTTATTTTCAATCCATTATACATACACAATTGCTTAAGATGAATTTAAAACACACCACGCTATGTATTTTATATACTAAAATATACCATACTTTTAAATTTTACTATACATTTATGATATAAATATAATTAAAAGATATGGAAGAAAAAACAGTAAAAAGTATGAATCTTGCACTTAAGTGCCCGACTGCGCGTCTTTACGTGCTAATTCCAGAGGAAATGGAACGTTTGCTGAATGAAAAAGCAAAGGAAATGAATACCAAAATAGTTCACATCGTCCGATTGGCTATTGCAGAATAGCTGAATAAATAACCCTTAAATCTTACAATTATGCAGACTGATACACCTATTCAAAACAAAGAAATCCGGCAAACATATCAACTGGTTATATGCTATCGGGAGGCTTTCCCAGAAAAAACCGAAGGGGATTATTCATTTGTATATAAAACAGAAATTTCAACATTTGACTTAAATGGAAAAAACGCTAAAACCGACCCCTTAAAAACAGAGGAAAATGACCCTTGGAAAACGGTTCAAACAGACCATAGAAAAGTGGCGGGAATTGACCATCTAAAAACGCTTCATCTTGTCCGGCCTCGGATCACGGACGGAATAATAGACAAACCATTTCTTTGACAAATCACCTCCTGCATCATTCAATTTCGGCAGGATTACTATCTTTTTTCGTTTCATGACATTTTGGTTTTTAAAGTTTCCCAACGTCAAAAACCATTTTTGTCAACTTTTTGTCAACTCCTCAGAAATTTGTCAACTTTAAACAAAAAAACGCACTGAAAATCAGTGCGTCCTATTTTCTGTCGAGATGACTGGACTCGAACCAGCGACCTCCACGTCCCGAACGTGGCGCGCTACCAACTGCGCTACATCTCGATTGCGGATGCAAATGTAATAAAATAATGAATTTAATGTAGTATATTTGTGAAAAAATTTATTCATTAAATTGTTTTTGAGATGGATTCGGTAAGACAAAATAAAGTATCCCGACTGATTCAGAGGGATTTAAGCGAAATGTTCCAAAAAGAATGTAAAGAATATACCGAGGGGGCTATGCTCTCCGTGACGGCTGTGCGGGTGAGTCCCGACCTTTCCTATGCCAAGGTATATTTAAGCATTTTTCCTTCTGCCCTGGCGGAGAAGACGATGAATACGCTGAATGAAAAAAACAAATCCATCCGCTTTGTATTGGGCAAAAAAGTGGGGAAACAAATGCGGATTATTCCGGAACTGCGATTCTTTGTAGACGATAGCCTGGATTATATCGATAAGATCGACCAATTGTTGAAATAAGCCGTTTGCAACCCATGCATTTGTCCCTTTTTATTGCAAAACGGTATCTGTTTTCACGGAAAAAACAAAATGCCATCAACATCATCTCCGGTATCAGCATGGTGGGGGTAGCTATCGGCACGACGGCACTGGTTGTGATTTTATCCGTGTTCAACGGCATTGATTTGCTTTTGCAGGAAAGCACGGACAATCTGACGCCTGATCTCGTTATTTCCCCTGCTAAAGGGAAATTTATTCATTTTGATACCCTTCATTATGCGGAATTGAACCGTCAGCCCTCCATTGCGTACTATCATCCGGTAGTGGAAGAAAATGCACTCTTGAAATACGGAGACAACCTCAAACCGGTTACCTTAAAAGGAATTGGGCAGGAGTATGAAAAGCATGTGGATTTCAGCCGTAACATGATAGAAGGAGAGTTCAAACTGAGAGCGGGAGATTCGTTTTTGGGCGTAGTGGGTTACGGCGTGGCGCAGGAATTGGGTATCGGATTGAAATTTCTGACTCCGTTGAAATTTTATTATCCCAACAAAACATCCTCCTCTTCGTTGCAGGCGGCTTTGAACACGGAATTTTTATTCCCTGCCGGATTTTTTTCCTCCCAGCAGGAACTGGATGACAAACTGATACTGACAGACATTGGTTTTGCGCAGCGGTTGTTCGGAATCGGAGACCGGATTTCAAAAATAGAAATAAAACTGATGCCGGATGTCAATGCCGGGACAGTGAAACAAGACATACAGTCTCTTCTTGGACAGGACTTCAAAGTGGAAGATAAATATGAAATCAACCGCTCCTTCTATGCCATGATGAAATCGGAAAAACTGGCGGTATTCATGGTGTTGCTCTTCATTCTGCTGATAGCATCCTTCAACATTGTCGGTTCTATTTCCATGTTGATTCTGGATAAAAAAGACGACCTGGGCGTATTTAAAGCCTTGGGAATGAATCTCCGGCAAATCATTGCGGTTTTTAAAACGGAAGGAATATTAATCACCCTCTCGGGGGCGGCAATCGGTTTGCTTATCGGAGTGGTTGTCTGTTTTTTGCAGGAAAAATACGGATTCATTAAATTGGGGGACGGGAGCTATATCATAGAGGCTTATCCGGTGAAATTGATATGGGAAGACATCCTGTTGATCATGGGTACCGTTCTATTCATAGGTTACGTCGCATCTTATTTCCCCGTAAAATATTTGGTGAATAAATTAGTGGGTTCAAAAGGAACATGATATGAAAAAGTGGACATTAAGCATCGGATTGATATTTTTTTTCACCCTCTTGGGATTGGCGCAGGAAAAAGAGAGCTTTGCCCTGATTGAAACCAACTTCGGGACGATGAAAGTGAAACTCTACGATGACACCCCCATTCACCGGGACAACTTCATACGTCTGGCTAAATCCGGCCATTATGACGGTACCCTGTTTTACCGGGTGATTAAAAACTTCATCATACAGGGCGGTTCTTCCGATAGCCGTGGCGCCCGTCCCGGACAATTCATCGGCTTCGGTGAGCCTATGACTTTGGATGCGGAGATAAAACAGCACCATTACCATAAAAAAGGAGCCTTGGCAGCCCCCCGCCAGCCTGACCGGGTCAATTTTCTGAAAGAGTCGGACATATCCCAATTTTACATCGTACACGGGAAAAAATATACGGACGAGGAACTCGACATTATCGAAAAATCCGTCAATATCCCCATAAAAAACGCCATTCAGCGGAAATATTACACCCCCGAAAAAAAGGCATTGCTGGACACTTTGCGGAAACAGAAAAAAGTGGCGGAATTTCGGGAGATAGCCGGAAAAATCAAACAGGACATCGCTTTTGAATGGAATGCCAACACAGACAAAGTCTACATGCCCGAAGACAAGCGGGAAGCCTATAAAACCTTAGGTGGCGTACACCACCTGGACAAAGAATATACGGTCTTCGGGGAAGTCGTCGAAGGACTGGACGTTATCGACAAAATAGCCGCATTGCAAACCGACAAAAACGACCGTCCGTTAAAAGACGTTACAATAAAAGTCAAAATACTGGATTGAGGATATGAAAGAAGAAAACAAACAGCGATGGGTTTTGTTAAGCCGCAACATCATTTGGGCAGCAGTTATTTTTATCTTGTGCGCCATGCCTTCCGAGCATGTCCCCGACCCGCATCTGAACATACCCCACCTGGACAAAGTGGTTCATTTCGGTATGTTTTTCATCATGGCGGTTCTGCTCTGTAACGAATTGGAATACCAAACCCGCTTCAGCCTGCGGAGAGTATATGTGATTACCGTCGGCATCTCTTTCTTGTATGGAGGAATGATCGAACTGCTGCAACAGCATTTCTTCAACCGTAGCGGAGACGTATGGGACTTGGTGGCGGATGTATTGGGAGCCATTGTGGGGTGTTGGGTCTATCCCCGGTTAAAACGGATTGTCAGGAAGGTAAGAGAAAAAAAGAAAAAATAACAGACCTGTTTTTCACAATATATTTTTTCTACCTTTGTCCATCAATAACCAAAAGAAGAGAAAATGTTAGATAAAATCAAGCAGTTGATTGCGGAAATTTCCGGATTTTCAGCTCATACTTTGGAAGAAGCGGAGCAATTCCGGATTAAACATTTGAGTAAGAAAGGAACAATAGCCCTGTTGTTTGAGGATTTTAAAAACGTCCCCGCAGAGCAGAAAAAAGATATAGGCAAAGCTTTAAATGAATTGAAAACCGCTGCCCAGACGAAAGTAAACGAACTGAAGGAGCAGCTCTGCAATACCGATACCGGAGCTTCCGGCATGGACCTCACCTTACCGGGCGATCCGCTGCAAATGGGAAGCCGGCATCCGTTGTCTATCGTAAGGAATGAAATCCTGTCCATATTCGACAAACTCGGATTCACCGTTTCCGAAGGACCCGAAATCGAAGACGACTGGCACAACTTCTCTGCATTGAACTTTCCGGAAGAACATCCCGCCAGAGATATGCAGGACACTTTCTTTATTGAAAAACATCCGGACATCGTATTGCATACTCACACATCATCGGTACAGGTCCGGGACATGGAAACCCACGAACTGCCCATCCGTTTGGTTACTCCGGGACGGGTATTCCGGAACGAAGCCATTTCCGCCCGGGCTCACTGCATCTTCCACCAGATTGAAGCCTTATATATTGACGAAAATGTGTCGTTTGCCGATTTAAAACAGACATTGACTTATTTCGCCAAGGAACTGTTTGGCCCCGATACGCAGATCCGTTTGCGTCCTTCTTATTTCCCGTTTACGGAACCCTCTGCCGAAATGGATGTATCGTGCTCTCTGTGCCACGGAAAAGGATGCAATGTATGTAAAGGTACCGGCTGGCTTGAGATATTGGGATGCGGCATGGTCGATCCCAATGTATTGGAACTGAACGGTATTGACAAAGAAAAATACACAGGTTTTGCCCTCGGAATGGGAATCGAGCGCATCACTATGCTTAAATACGGCATCAAAGACTTGCGGCTCTTCTTTGAAAACGACCTGCGTTTTCTTGAGCAGTTTGCGGCAGTGGTGTAGGAAAAATGCAATCCGCATATAGAACAGAGAAAATAGGGACCAACATCCCGTTTTCTCTGTTTTTGTTTATATTTGAACCGGATTCAGAACACGGACAACAACCATGCAGGAAATAGAAAGAAAATTTTTAGTGAAAGGCGAAGCCTTTAAAGCGTTGGCATCGGCTGCTTTGCCGATATGCCAGGGGTATCTCTCCTCTGTGCCGGAAAGAACTGTCCGGGTACGATTGCGAGGGAAGAAGGCTTATCTGACAGTAAAAGGCATGGCAGCCGGTGACGGATTATCCCGTTTTGAATGGGAAAAGGAAATTGCTCCGCACGAAGCGGAAGAGCTTATCCGACTGTGTGAACCGGGGGTAATTCAGAAATCACGCTACCTTGTACCTGTGGGCAAACATACGTATGAAGTGGATGAATTTTACGGTGACAACAATGGATTAATCATTGCGGAGATAGAACTTTCATCAGTGGACGAGGATTTTGTGAAACCGGATTGGTTGGGCAAAGAAGTGACAGGCGACCAGCGCTATTACAATTCATCTTTAACTAAAAATCCCTATAAAAACTGGCGGGCCGATGAATAATGCGAAACATCTCTTATTGTGCGGATTTTTATTCTGTCTGCTGTTGCCCGGGCAGGGACATCCTGTCTCAAAAGCGGACAGTCTCATTCTGAGCCGCTTTGCAGAATATGCCGCACAGGAAAGGCTTGGAGACTTGCCTGTAGACCGGAGAATCGAACGGATAGGAAGATTCTTTTTGGGAAAACCATATAAATCCGGTACATTAAACATCCCCCAGAAAGAAATGCCGGTCATTAATCTGCGGGAACTGGATTGTGTGACTTTTGTTGAAAACGTGTTGGCATTGGCGCTGTTGGATAACTACGATACCATTTCAGTGCGTGATTTTGTGAAAAATATCGTCACCTTGAGATACCGGGAGGGAAAGATAACGGATTACACTTCCCGTCTTCACTACTCTGCCGATTGGCTGTATGAAATGGGGCGACTGCATTACTTAAGCGACGTGACAAAAGCACTTGGCGGGACACGCTACTCCCCTCAGGTCGGATTCATGTCGAAACATCCGAAAAAATATCCGCCTTTGGCTGCCGACAAACAACTGGTGAATAAGATGCGGGATATTGAAACGTCAATAAACAAACGGACGTATTACTACCTGCCCAAAGCAAAAATCAAAACGGCAACCCACAGGATTCATACGGGCGATGTTATTCTGATAACGACCAACATTCAAGGCTTGGACACCTCCCATTTGGGAATTGCGGTAAAAAAAGGGAGAAAAACCTATTTAATGCACGCTTCCAGTACGGCAGGGAAAGTCGTCATTACCTCAGAACCGCTGGAGGCTTATATGGCAGACATCGCCTCCCAGACAGGCATCATCATAGCCCGTCCCAACCTGCTGCTGAGTGAAGAGTGGCTCGAAATGCCCTGTTGGCACGGAAATTGATTGAAATATAATAAATTAAAATAACTTCTTATGAGACGACTTGCAATTACACTGTTCTGTTTCGTTGCTGCTTTACTCCTTGCCGGCTGTGCCGACCGTAAAGTGACGCGCGTGGATACCGCACAGGTGACAGACTTGAGCGGACGGTGGAATGACACCGATTCCCGTTTGGTATCCAATGAAATGATTACCGATTTGCTATCCGCCAAGTGGATACCCATGTACGAACTTCAACATGCCGGGAAAAGACCGGTAGTGATTGTAGGCACCGTACAGAACAAAAGCCATGAACACATCGACGCCGGAACCTTTATAAAAGACCTGGAACGCGCGATGGTAAACAACGGTAGTGTTCGTTTGGTACAGGCAGGGGCGAAACGCGAAGAGCTGAGGGACGAACGGGAGCAGCACAATCAGGGTTACGTATTGCCCGAAACCGCTAAAAAATGGGGACGCGAACTGGGAGCCGATTTCATGCTGCAAGGCACGATAAATAGCATTGTCGATTCATACAAAAAGAATAAAGCCGTATTTTACCAGATAGACTTGGAAATGACAAACCTGGAAAGCGGGGAAATCGTTTGGATGGGCAACAAGAAAATCAAAAAAACAATTGCCGACCGTTTTTGATGTAAATCTCAACTTTGACTGGAATGAACCGGAACTGCCTTTTCCTGTGGGGACTTCTTGTCCTGCTTTCCGGTTGTGCCACATGGCATAACCGGACGGCAGCTTTTCAGACGGCAGTTGCCAAAGGAGAATTTGAAGAGGCGGATAGATTGCTTCACAAAGACAAACAGATGGCGCGAAGCAAGAACAGGATTCTCTTCTGTCTCAATCAGGGATACGTGGATTTTATGCTCAATCGCTACAAAGAAAGCAATGCGGCTTTTGAGCAGGCGGAAATACTGATGGACAAGATAAGGCGGAATCCGGCAGCCCAGGCGGCGGCATTGTTGAGTAATCCGGAGACATTGCCTTATAAACCCGAAGACTTTGAAGTGATCCTGGTAAACTTCTATAAAGCCATGAACTATCTCCAAATGGACCAAATGGAAGAAGCACTGGTGGAGGTGAGAAAAATCAACATCAAACTCAACGAGCTGAACGACAAATATCCCGACTACAAAAACCGCTATCAGCGCGATGCCTTTGCCCATTTGCTGATGGGACTGATTTATGAGGCTTCCGGCAACTACAATGATGCTTTTATAGCTTACCGCAATGCTTACGAAACTTACCAATCCGACTATGTAAAAAACTTCGGGTTGGGGGCGCCGCTCCAACTGAAATATGACCTGTTGCGCATGGCTTCCCTGTGTGGCTTTACTTCCGAACTGAGACAATATGAAACGGAATTCGGACTGACCTATCAACCGGAACCTATCCCGGAAAACGGAGAATTAATTCTGTTTTGGCTGAATGGCCTGGGTCCTGTAAAGTCGGAACGGAGCCTGGAGTTTGTAAAACAGAAAGGGGAGGGGGGTGCCGTTGTTTTCCATAATGCCGAGTATAGATTGACCTTTCCTTTCTTTTGGTCCTCCGGTTATTCGGAAAAAGAGAAAAACTCCTTGGCAGACTTGAAAGTGGTGAGGGTGGCTTTTCCGCAATATGTGGAGCGTCCCTCTCTCTATACTTATGGGACAGTCCGGTATGACAATTCGGACTATCCGTTTGAAGTGGCGGAAGACATTAACCAGATTGCTTTCAAAACCCTTCATGACCGGATGGTAAGGGAAATGGCAACCTCCTTATTGCGCCTGGCGGCAAAACAAGGGGTGGAATATGCGGCTTCCAGACAAAACGAATGGCTCGGTTGGGCGGTAGGACTTGTGAATGCTTTTACGGAAAAAGCAGATACCCGCAACTGGCAGACCTTACCCAATACCATTTCTTACATCCGCATCCCGTTAAAATCGGCAGAGAATACGTTAGACCTTCATTTTACCTCGCCAAAGGGACAATCCTATACGGAAAAGATAACTGTTGAAGGCAGAAAGAAATTTACCCGGTTTCGGGTGTTTTCCACTTTGTAGTTTGTTGGTAGTCGGAGTCTATCTGTATTTCTCGCCGTTTTCTTCCATCATGCTTAAATAACTCCAGTACCTGCTTTCGCTGATGCTGCCGTTTTGTACGGCTTCTATCACGGCACACCCCGGCTCGTGGGTATGGGTGCAATTGTAAAAACGGCAATGCTCAGACACGTTGAAAAGCTCCGGGAAAAAGTGCGAAATCTCCTCCTTGGCAATGTCGATAATACCGAAACTTCTCAAACCGGGCGTATCGATGATGTAACTGCTCTCCCCCAAAGCGAACATCTCTGCGAACGTGGTCGTGTGTTTTCCCGTATCATGACAATCCGATATAGCACTCACTTTCAAGTTGAGTGAAGGCTCAATCCGGTTGATAAGCGTGGATTTCCCTACCCCCGACATGCCCGACAGTACCGTCGTCTTATTTGCCAATAAAGCCTTGAAAGGAAGCAGGCTTTCCGGTTGTTCCGCCGACACGGCATGACACGGGTAACCGATAGCGGTGTAAATACCTATTAATTCCTGCATTTGGGCGGAATCCGTCTCGTCATACAAATCGGTTTTATTGAAAATAATGGCGGCGGGAATATTATATGCTTCGGCGGTAACCAGAAAACGGTCGATGAAAATAGTAGGTGTCTGAGGATGGTTCACCGTGGCGATAAGCAGAGCCTGGTCGACATTCGTTGCAATGATATGTGCTTCTTTCGATAGGTTCGTAGACTTGCGGATGATGTAATTCCGGCGCTCATGAATGTGGGTAATCACATACTCCTCGTGGTCATATTCCATATCCACATAATCCCCCACCGCCACGGGATTGGTCGTCCGCGTCCCTTTCAGCCGGAGCTTCCCCCGCATCCGGCACTCCACCTGCTTCCCGTCCTCCTTCCGGACCAGGTACCAACTCCCTGTTGATTTAATGACAACCCCTGTTTCCATACCTTTACTTTCGTCTTGCAAACATACTACAAAATTAACGAAACACCTCCCGCTTTCTTTGTCAATTATTATTGAATATCCGGCAAAAGCGGTATTTTCACATACAAATATTAAAAAGGCATGCCGTGAACGACAAGGATATACGCCGAATACAACGTTTTGAATATACCCATGAGTTGGCATGGAAAGCAATGAAAGATTATGCGGAGTATCAGGGGTATTCTGACATTCATGGTTTATGTGACGCTATTCGCAAAGCGTTGGAAATAAATCTTATATTCGATCGGCGGTGGATGGAATCAGTGGAAGGCCGTAATCTCACTTCCCACAATTACGATGATGAAACCGCCGATACTATTTGCAGGAATATCATGACCGTATATTACCCGCTTTTTGCGGATTTTGAGAAAACAATGTTATCCATTGGCGAATTTTAATCGCAACATTTTTCATATGCCGTACGGATTGACAAACATGGACATGGGCTGTAAACACTTTTCCGGCTTAATAAATGCCTGCAAGCCGGGTATTCTGCGGACATCTGATATGCCGTATGTAAAAACTTTCCCTGCCGGTATCTGCACCACAACCTCATAAACCTTTTTAGCAAACAGAAAAGTGTTTTTATGAATTGCCATGTTTATTTTTACTCATACAGTTCGCTGAAAATCCAGTCCATGCTGATATACCGGATTTTGGTGCCGGAATAAGTCAGCCAACCGTAAAAACAGACGATTTCCGGAATATTGCCATGCAATATAAAATAAAAAACGGCGGTTACGGGCAATTGATATAGACAATTTTTCAAAAATATCCTCGGTCCTCTTTTTAAAAAAGCATAGCATAAATTCAGCACCACAACACCAATCGTTAAAACGACATTCAACCATTCCGGATAATGTCCCGGCTGAATTACTCCGGCAGTAAACAAAAACATGACCGACAGGCACAATCCCTCCAACGGGACATTGATCAAATCATAAATATGTTTTTTTTCCATCATTATAAATACTTTACCATATATTCAGACCTATATTTCTTTGCATAACTTAAACTTTATAATCCGGAATCGTTCATTGTCCACGTCCACTGGCAATTCCCCATAATAGAAACCATCCCGGTACCCCAATATATTCAAGACTTCTTTTGTGTGAATGTCTCCCACTAAATCCCTGCCTTGGTAAATTTGCAAGCCATATCCCAGTTCCCCTTCCTGCTTGTAGCCCCGGAAAAGACAATCTCCGGCAATTGTCAAAGTCGTGTAATAGCCGTATTTCTTCAAATGCTTCTCCCGCTGGGATTCAGTTTCATCTATAGTCTTTGTTTCCGGATAACTGTGGCTTATATTCGGAGCCGAAAATCCCATCGTTCCTTTCAATGCCCCATCCATATCCCGGATATATATCAACGAATCGGCAGCAAAAGCCGAATATAGGCATCCGTCTTCCACGGCAAAATCATAACTTGAAAAATTCGGTATATTTTTCTCTCTGTACACGGGCGGATAGCTTCCGAAAAGGTTTTGTGTCCGTTGTTCGCTTATATCCACTGAAGCGAAAATATGTGACGTTCTCCAGAATTCTTTTGCCTTGCTGTTGGTTTCATATCCGTTAAAACGCACATGCTCTACCACCACAGGCACAAAAAGCAGATATCCCTGCCGATGAAGTTTCCTGACATTGAAATTATATTCATAGATAGCTACCTGTTCCGCATGAGGATGGCGAAGCAATTCGTCGTAATTCTCATCGTTAATCGGATTGTCGGAGAGGAAACGGAAAGGCGGAAACATCCATTGGTAGGTGGAATCATAGCAAAAAATCTGCCACATCCCGTCCAAGCCGAACAGTTCACCCCCTGCCGTAGCTGTGGAAACAAAAAAGGGGCTTCCCATTTCATCCGGTCCTTTTCCTCTGGAAATATGCTTCCGGATGAAATTCCCTTCCAAATCATATTCCCGCACCCCCACCATGTGTTTATCCACATACACCAAACGATCCTTTTTCAATAACCATTGTCCTTCCAGAGAAGTAGCTCCCGCTCCGATATAAAGCGTATCCCATTCGATGCTGTTTATACCGGAAACACACTTTTCCCCTTGATGAGCCAACCCAGTATATTCATTCACTTCGGCGCTGTTTTTACAGCCAATCACGCACAGGAGCATTCCGACAACGATCCACATACCGGTTACAAACCGGATATTATTTGAATTGTTCATCATAAATATAGGGGTATATAATGTTGCGCATATTCCGGTAGCGCATCCTGTCTTCTTCTTTATAATCATATTCTTTATGCTGGCTAAGCAGTTTCATCCCGTTTTCCTCAGCCTGCTGATACAGGTTACGGCCGTTTGTATGCAAATCACGGAATAATTTTTCTTTGTCAATGCCGGGTACCGTCTGTTTTTCCCACCATTCTTTCTCAAAAGGAGCGTAAATGTATTGAATACAGCTGTATTCATTTTGCATGGCTTTTTTCAGCGTTTTCAATTTTTCTTCCGAAAAGACAATACCCGAAAAACGGGCGTAAAAATATTCTTTCGTGTGGTGTTTCCCCGGATTTCTGCGAGGGTGCATGTTTATCCGGTAAAAATCGCGATCCGAAAAATTCAACTCCATCCAGTTCACGCTACGCTCCACGCTCTCCGTATATATTTTCCCCTCATGGTGTCCGTAATCAACTGTAAAACGATAGGTCGTTGCTGAAGGAAGCAATTCCGTGACACCCATTCTTGGTGTGACCGAATACAAATCCTGCATATTTTCCGTCACAATCCGGGTTACCCGGTACGTATCTTTCAAATAATGAATTTCAGCTTCTCCATACAACAGTGTTTTCTTCGGAAAAGCGTCCGTTTTGGTACGGAATTTTATGACAGCTACCTCTCCTTCCGGCGAAGTATAGTCCGCCTGTCTGCTGTAGTCGTAATATTTTATCCGCTTTTCATTCAAAGGAGAATAGATTTCAAAGCCCCGTTTGGCAAAAAGCGGAGAGACGTCATACCGATTATCATGGTAATTTATTTTTAACGACTTGGGATCCCTCCAGCTTAGTTGACGGGAGATAATGCGTTCCGGATCTAAGATTTCATCGCTCTCTGCCCGTAAACGGTCACTTCTCATTGTTGTCAGAGGTTCTATCCCGCACATTCCGTTCCGGTCATTAAAAAAGATATCCGGAGCCTTCTGTATAAAACGGGAAGAACGGAACAACCCGTGGTATCCCGTAAATTCTTTGTATTTCCCGTTACATTCCACTGCATAGAATATGGTAATCGTTGCCAGATAATCCTCTGCATAATGTTCCCGGAAATAACGTGCCACTTTCTCCATCTCTTTCTCCAAATATCCTTTCGCCACCACTGTCACCTCCTCCAGTAAGGGTGACTCCAATATCAGCTTGTCAATATAAATCAGAGAATCCACAGCAATCCTTTTCTCCTGATAAAAAGCCGAATTAAAAACAAGATAGCCTCCGAGGGAAAGTTCTTTTTCCGAAAAAGACAACACGCCTTCCTCATTTGAAAGCACATATCGGTCGCTCCCGGAAAATATGGCATGAATATAAGGAATGGTCTCCCCGTCCTTGTCTACAACCGTTATCTGGTGCCTTATGTCAGAAGATGCTTGCAGCGGCATCGCCTTCAGGACATTGCTCAGACCACCTCCCAACAGGAACAGAAAAATAAAAAAGAATTTCATATCACACGGTTTAATTTATAAATTTTAGAAGGAATCCTTTGGACACCCAAAGGATTTTCTTTTTTATTTGAGCACTAATTTAATCTATTTATGAATTTATTAAGGACAATTACTATCATATCTATTACAAAATCCGCCTCCTTTTGGTAGCTTAGCGCAACTTGCCCGAAATGAGAATGCATTTCCTCCATAACATCCGCCGCTTTTACAACGGCAATGAAGCGTAGTTCCACTCTCTGTTGTTGCATCTATTATTTTATCTACGACTTGTTCTACTGTAGA